>Ga0302309_10000871_pt1 | contig 31387 bp, 26 predicted proteins | sample III_Palsa_N1_1_FD_200453 | JGI IMG/M metagenome (GOLD analysis project Ga0302309, IMG submission 200453) | Peat permafrost microbial communities from Stordalen Mire near Abisko, Sweden - III_Palsa_N1_1 | ecosystem: Environmental > Terrestrial > Soil > Palsa > Peat permafrost | place: Sweden... | reverse complement strand
CTGCTCCGCAGTCATTGCTTTTGCCTTTTGCGACCGGGAGAAAACGGCGGGATCCTTCGATGAGGCTTCCAGCGGCATGGTGACGCTGCTGATGTCGCCCGAAGGATCCATGCGAAATTGCAATTTGAAGCCACCTGTATGCGTAGTATCATATCCGTCTTTTGGGTCTTTTTCGAAGGGATCGAAGACATCATAGTGGTAATGTTTGAGCCACCAGGTCTTGGTACCCAAAACGGCGAAGAGGGAATCCTGTTGCAAGGAAACTTCGAAGCTGCCAAATGCGGAATTGGAATAGATCCCGGTGTAATCGGTGAGTGGATGAGTCGGGTGTGTTCCTGATTTTCGATCGGAAACGCTTTGGGCGGCGATGTCCTTTTCCGCCTTTTTGGCTTTGTCGTCTATCGCCTTAAGGAAGCCGCTCCAATCCCTATACGGCAGGTGGAGGAGGCGGTCAACGATCATATTCCGGACGATTGCGGGCACCTGGGATGCATTTTGGTTAGTGAGCACGATGACACCCACACTATCAGAAGGGAAGAAAGAGACGCTGGCAGAGAAGCCATCGATATTCCCGCCATGTTCTACGCGGTAGTGTCCCCGGTAGCTGGAAAGCATCCAACCGAGGCCATACGAGGAAAAGAAGACATCAGGAGTCTCTTTGGCAGGGGCTCCGCCGCCCATGCTCATTTGAGCGCTGATGGCATCGTTGACGTAGCTGGCGGGGAGGACCTCTTTGCCATGATATTTGCCGCCATTGATCCAGGTTGCAAGCCAGGTGCCCATATTCAGGACGTTGCTATTGATCTCGCCGGCGGGTCCGATATCGTGAATATCCTTGTAGTCCAATTTTTGGATGATGCTATCCCGTTTGAGGCCATATCCCAGTGAAGCGTCGCTGCTTTTTTGCAGGTCTTTGATGGAGAATCCGGATTCGTCCATACCGAGCGGCTTGAAGATCCTGTCGGATATATTGTCCTCCCAGCTACGCCCGGTGAGCTTCTCCACGACCATGCCCTGGCCCAGGAACATAAGGTTATTGTACTGCCATTTCTCCCTGATCCCCGCGGAAGGTTCCATGTATTGGATGCGTTTCAGAATTGAATCGCGTGAACTTGTGAACAGATACCAGGCGTAATCGTAGCGGGGCAGTCCTGTGCGATGGCACATCATATCGCGTAAGGTGATGTTATTGTTCAGCTCTTCGTTGAAAAATTTGAGTTCCGGCAGGTAAGTACGGACAGGTTTATCGAGGCTGACGAGCCCGTCTTTTTCCAGCAGGCCGACGAGGCTGCTGGTAAAGGCCTTCGTGCAGGAGCCGATTGCGAAGAGGGTGTGCGGGGTTACAGGCAATTTCCCATCCAGATCGCGGTAACCGAAACCCCGGGCGTAGACGATGCTGTCTTTTTCGACGATGGCGACTGAAAAACCGGCACAATGCCAGTCCCTTAGTACCCGAGCAAAAGTGGTGTCGAGCCCTGTGAAAAGATCGGCATGCTGGTGTTTTTTTTGAGCATTGAGGCTGGTGAAGATGCAAAGCAGGGCGACGGTGGTCAGATGGCAACGCATAAAGACGGGGTTTGGTAAAGAAATAGCCCGATAAATCTAGTGATTATCGGGCTATGTTTATGCTATTGTGATGAGTGGTGCTTCTCAGGCTTTGATGGCGGCTATGCCGGGCAGCTCTTTGCCTTCGAAATATTCGAGCATCGCGCCACCGCCGGTGGAGACATAACTGACCTTGTCGGCGTAACCGAATTGATTGACTGCAGCGACGGAGTCACCGCCACCTACCAGCGAGAAGGCGCCATTGGCAGTGGCTTCAGCTACGGCTTTGGCGATGCCCCTGGTGCCGCGTTGGAATTTCACCATTTCAAAGACACCCATCGGACCGTTCCAAAGGATAGTCTTAGATTGATGGATGACATTGGTAAACTGCTCGCAGGCATTTTCGCCGATATCGAGCCCCATCCAACCGTCGGGAATATTGTTGCTGGGGGCTGCGGAATCGTTGGCGTTGGCGTCGAACTTATCAGCGATGATCGAATCGGCAGGAAGGTGGATCCGGACGCCCTTGGCTTCGGCTTTGGCACAGAGCTCTTTTGCGGTGCCCAGCCGGTCATTTTCGCAAAGCGAGTTTCCAATCTTACCTCCCAGGGCTTTAATGAACGTATACGCCATTCCGCCGCCAATTATGATATCGGTCGCGCGCTCGAGGAGGTTTTCGATAATGAGTATCTTGTCGGAGACTTTTGCGCCGCCGATGATGGCAGTGAAGGGGTTCTGGGCCTGGTGGAGGACTTTTTCGGCGCTGGCGACCTCGCCTTCCATAAGCAGGCCGAACATGCGCTTTTCCCTGGGGAAGAACTGGGCGATGACGGCGGTGGAAGCATGGGCCCGGTGGGCGGTGCCGAAGGCATCGTTTACGTAGACATCGCCTAATTTGGCAAGCTTTTCGGCGAAGGCCTTGTCGCCTTTTTCTTCTTCTTTATAGAACCGAAGGTTTTCGAGGAGCAGGACCTGTCCCGGCTTGAGGGCGGCGGCTTTTTCAACGGCTTCCTTGCCGATACAGTCATTGGCGAAATCCACGGAGGTGCCGAGGAGTTGCTGCAGATGGGGAAGCAGGTGTCTGAGGGAATATTTCTCGGAAGGACCGTCTTTTGGCCGTCCGAGATGGCTCATCAGGATGACGCTGCCGCCGTCTTTAAGGATCTTTTTAATGGTAGGGATGGCAGCGGTGATGCGGGTGTCGTCGGTGATCTCTAACTTATCGTTGAGCGGGACATTGAAATCCACCCGGATAAGGGCTTTTTCATTTGCAAAGCTGTGGTCGCTGAATTGGCTCATAAAAATAGTAGATTAAATATGCGGCGGCTTCAATAAAAGAAGCCCGGTCTTTGGGACCGGGCTTTTTGGGAGACCTTATTTGGAGATCATTTTAGCGAAGTAGTTCAGGCTCCGAACGAGCTGGCTAACATAGCTCATTTCGTTGTCATACCAGGATACGGTCTTGACGAGTTGAGTGTCGCCGTTTGTGATGACACGGGTCTGGGTGGCGTCGAAGAGCGAGCCATAGGTGATGCCGACGATGTCACTGCTGACGATCTCATCTTCCGTATAGCCAAAGCTCTCGTTGGCGGCAGCCTTCATGGCGGCGTTGACCTCTTCGAGGGTCACTTTCTTATTAAGAACGGTCACCAGTTCGGTGAGCGAGCCGGTCAGGACGGGAACACGTTGTGCTCCGCCGTCGAGCTTGCCCTTCAGTTTGGGGAGGACCAGGCCGATCGCTTTCGCGGCACCGGTGCTGTTGGGCACGATGTTGGCGGCAGCGGCGCGGGCACGGCGGAGGTCGCCTTTAGGATGAGGGGCGTCCTGTGTATTCTGGTCGTTGGTATAGGCATGGATGGTCGTCATGAGACCGGAGACGATGCCATATTTTTCTTCCAGCACCTGGGCCATGGGGGCCAGGCAGTTGGTCGTACAGGAGGCACAGCTGATAACAGTCTCGGTACCGTCGAGGATGTTGTGGTTGACGTTGAAAACGATGGTCTTGAGGTCACCGGTAGCGGGGGCGGAGATCACCACGCGCTTGGCGCCCGCTTTAAGATGGAGTTCGGCCTTTTCCTTGTCGGTAAAGAAGCCGGTGCACTCCAGGACGACGTCTACATTATGGTCTTTCCACGGAATTTCGGCGGGATTCTTTTGGGCGTATATTTTTACTTCTTTGCCGTTGACGACAATGGAATTCTCGGTAGCCTTTACATCCTGTTCGAAACGGCCCTGTGCGCTGTCGTATTTCAGCAGGTGAGCCAATACTTTGGGGCTGGTCAAGTCATTAATCGCCACTACTTCTATCCCTGTGAGTCCGTGGATTTGGCGGAACGCAAGACGGCCAATCCTGCCAAAACCATTGATAGCAACTTTAACTGTGCTCATAGACGATAAATTTGAATTTTAAATTTTGAGGAAGCGAAGTTACTATTTTGATTATTATGAGATTATAAATTTTTGGCTATCAATTCAAAAGATCATCTAATTTTTTTATAACCAATTGCTTGGCAGGGTGAAAATGGGGTTGGAGATAATGTGGAGATTTAGGGTGTTGCCGGGCCAAATAGTTGATGCCTAGGAGTTAAAAAATTTGGCCGGTTTTCAAAACGCCTATATCTTTGCACTCCTTTCACGGAAAACCGGCAGAACGGTTTATACGAACGCCGCGTTGGTCAATCGGTTAAGACGCCTCCCTTTCACGGAGGAATGAGGGGTTCGACTCCCCTACGCGGTACTCAGGCCTCGATCTCACGATCGGGGCTTTTTTGCATTTAACAGCGAGGCGAACCCTTTCGTTAAAGCGGAAAAAGTCCCGCGCCGCCGGCGCTTATACATTATTCCAATGTTGAAGACCCTCTATGTCCCCCTCCCCCCGACCTTGCGCCAAGCCTTCATCCAGGCCCCGTTCCCGGCCTTCCCTTTTTACAAAATCCACGGTAGTCATAATCGGGCTTTTATCCATCATTATTCACCCGCTTTCCTCCAAGCGCTACGTACTCCATGCTCTTCCATCTTTGCGGCCAGTTCTTTTGCTATCTCTACTGATGTGCATGCCTCAAAGGCAGCTCTTTCATAATCATGCGCAGAACATCTTAACCATTTTAAAACAACAAATGCACGCGCATCCACCTTCCCTAATATCTTCCCTACTATTCTATCTTCGCTTTGCGCCTCTCCCTTTTGCCTTTCCTTCATCTCCGTTTTCAATTCATCCACAAGACCCGGGAAGCATTTCACAAGGGCTTCGATTTCGCTGGTTGGATGATCGATCCCAAAATGTTTCAAGAAATTCATACATACGACAACCTGCGCTTCCACTATATCCAGCAAACCTTTTATTGCACATCTTTCCCTTCGTCTATCCTCCCTTTCCTTCTCCTCCAGTCTAGCCCTTTCTTCCTTTACCATCTCGGCAGAACACCAGGCCATTTCGGCCACTTCTTCATCCGGATATTTCGTACCCCCGACTTTTAAAAATGTCCTAACCCAGGACCTTTTGCTGGCTTCGTCCTCCTTCATTTGTTGATATAACTTCTCCGCTACATCCATACAACTATTTTTAATACTTAATAAATTCGTATCCGGTTTCCTACCTCAGCCCAGGGGAGGATATCGGTTGGCTCTTTTAAGGAAAAATGATCAATGTCATACTGCAAGGATACGAATAATTCTACGATGATTAGACAGCCTAGGACTCCGAACACTTTAGGGGTAAAAATGTGGCGCACCTTTCTCCGCTGTCAATATATTTCATTTTTTGTTCTTACAGAACCAGCAATTTAGGAGGTGTTATCCTCAGTCCGCTTGACCACCAATTTCGGCGATCTTTTCTCTAAACTCTCTACCTTTACACATTTCCAAAGTTAATACGGTGACAGAGACGCAGCACATAGAATACAAGCAAAGCTGGCGGGACGAGTACCTGAAATGGATATGCGGCTTTGCCAATGCCCAGGGCGGTAGAATTTTTATCGGGATAAATGATGAGGGTGAAGTTATAGGGGTAGACGATTACCGCCGCCTCTTGGAGGACATCCCCAACAAGACGGTCAACCACCTCGCGTTCGTGGTCGATGTCAATCACCATATAAAGGAGGGCAAACATTATCTCGAAATCGTCATACCTGAAAGCAACGTACCTATATCTTATCATGGCACTTACCACTACCGGAGCGGCGCGACTAAACAGGAATTAAAGGGTGTAGCCCTGCAAAACTGGCTTTTAAAAAAAGTGGGTAAACACTGGGAAGACCTTCCGGTTCCGTCAGTGACCCTTGCCGATCTTGACGAGCCGACCATCCGTCGTTTTCTCAAAATGGCCGTTGCACATAAACGAATACCCGCAGAAGCCGCCGACTACTCCATTCACGCACTCCTGGAAAGCCTTCATTTGCTTACCAAAGAAGGCCACCTCACCAACGCCGCCGTATTGCTGTTCGGAAAGGACCCTACCATTGCCTCCCCTACCTGCAGTTTTAAGATCGGTCGCTTTGGCAAAAGAGACGATGACCTTCAATTCCAGGACGTCATCGAGTGTAATCTTTTCTCCATGCCCGATGAAGTCCTCCAGCGATTATCCGACCGCTACCTTCTCCGGCCCATTGCCTATAAAGGGCTCCAGCGCCTAGAACAGCTCGAATATCCCGAGCCAGCCCTCCGCGAAGCTATCTTAAACGCCATCGCCCACAAAGACCACGCAAGCACCTGGATCTTTTTGCGTGTGTATGACGACCGCCTCGAACTGTGGAACCCCGGCCCCTTACCTGAGGAACTGAGTATCGAAAAGCTAAAGGGCCGCCATTCCTCCTATCCCCGCAATCCACATATCGCCCAGGTCTTTTTTAAGGCCGGATACGTCGAGGCCTGGGGTAGGGGTACAACTAACATCATCCATGAATGTCTTGCCTCCGGTTTACCGGAGCCCAGCCTGGAAGAAGATCAGGGCGGCCTACGCGTGACCTTTCGAAAAGACATTTATACAAAAGCTTACCTTACGGGACTTGGCCTTAACGACCGCCAGGTCATGGCAGTACAGATCGCCAAGGAGAACGGCCACATCACCACTAACCAATACCAAAAGGAATTCAATATCACCGACAGGACGGCGCTACGTGACCTAAACGAACTTATCGAGAAGGAGGTCCTTTACACTACGGGCGCTAAAAAGAACCGCCGTTATCACCTCAAATCATGACCGTTCCGGAAACCCTGCACATTCCAGGAACCCCATTGTCGGAAAAGCGTCGGATAAATGTCGGATATGTCGGATAAATGTCGGACAAATCGATACCTCGCAACCTGCTTCCCCACCGCCCAATCATCAGGGGCCGCATCATCGTCGCCCGAAAAGCCCGGACGACCATGCCCATCGCACCAACTCTACTATATGTCATCCGCCGCTACAAACGTTAAAAACGCCACAAAGCCGACATAACTTTCCCGCCGACTATCCACATCTTTCTAATTTTAATTGCCTTATATATAATATTTTTTCAACAAACCGCGCCAGCGGTTCGAACTGGTTCCCCCAAGCGGTACTAATATGTAAACGCCTGTAAAACTAAACGTTACAGGCGTTTTTTGTGTCTTTGAAATAACGACTTCCCTTACGAATTGCAGCTTATTCGGCACAACACCAAGATTCTTGCAATAATAATTCATTCACTATTAATGATTGATCTACAAAATTCTAGCGGTAATGGCTAATCGAGAAAGTCCGCACTATTCGTAAGATTTTGTTGAACCATTCATTGAACATTTGTCATGAAGCAATTTTTAGCCTCTATGATATGGGAAAAATGATTTGGCGGATCAAATTGGTCTCATCATTTACCTTTGTTAGCGTCCAGTCAAAGAATATGAGACTCATTTGGAAAATCTCAGCCTCAAGGCAAGTTTCTTGCATTTGTCTACCTAACCTGGCGGACCAAACAGCCGCTTTCTGCGAATCCTTGACTAACCGGAAACCAGGGTAAGCAAGCATGTGGTTGGTACCCCATACGTATCCTTCCGGTTCCCCAGCCGCCTGGTACTTTTCAAAGTCAATGAATGCATCTTCCCAGGATTCAATGATTACCTTAGGTTCGGCGACAGTACTATAGTTGAATTCATAACAATGACGAAATAGAAGTACGTACTGCCCCGCCCACGGCTCCCTCCATAGCGTCTCTATATGAAAGTAATAATCTCTTTTGTAAGGCGTAAAACCATGAATCAATATGCCCACGTCGATGAAATCGTCTAACGTGAATTCTGAAAGATTTAAATTATCGTAATTAGCCATATTTTTAAGTTGTCTCTGCTTTTTTAGGCGATCGCATAAGTGGAGCGGCTGCGTGCTTATTGTAGCTGCTGCAATATCAACGGATCTTTTATTTCTTTATCGCGCGCCAGCAGAAGTACTTTGGAAAGCAGCTCCGCCGATCGTGGGTCATCATCCACGAAAGGAAGGAAAATGCGGCCGCGATGCTGGGATTGCACAGGAAGGATCGACAAATACCCCGATAGCACCCGATGTACCACTGCACTGCCAAGATGCACGCTGTATTCACCCATAGTGCCCTTGATCAGGGCATGGCTGCCTTCGATGGTAACATTGTCCAATTTGAAGAGCCGGATTGTTTCTTTTAGCAGTACCGATCGCATCTCTATGCTTGAGTGGCTTGCTTCGGGGTCCACAGCGCCGGCGTGAGCGACACTGACCACCAAATCAATATCGCGCATCACTTCGCTAAAGATCCGTGGATGGATCGAAGAGAAGGGAAAGTTCTTAAAGGTCTTCAGGTCCGTGAAAACGACGGTCTCTAGTGTAGGGCTTTCCACCTCTGCCGGCGAGAACCAATCCGCCATGGCATACATTTTGGCCGCAAAACCCTCCTTATGATAAACCTTTTGAAGACCTTCTTCATGATTGGCTTTCCAGCCGCGGGACCGTAAAAGCGCCATCGTCTGCTTTGGTTGGATCTGGTGACCCGCGTACCGGCGCGAAACCGATGTTTCAGCTAGTTCATCCTGAGTGGGCAGGTAAAGTTCCCGGAAGATCTGCTTGAATGGTTGCTGCAGTTTGCGATCGAACGCCAAATGTTGGTATCCCGACCAGGCCCCCGTCTGGTAAAGGTCGGTGCAATGGGCAATAAGTAGCGTATCGCCTTCACTAAGTTCGATAAGTTCGCCGCTTTCCGTCACGAGCGCCCCTTCCTTGTAAAACCCATGGCCTGCCCGACCTTCCAGGATGAAGATTAGTTTTTCGAGATGCCGCGCAATAACGGGATGGCTGAACAACTCCTGGATCTCGGCTTTGAGGAAGATGTCTCCCCGCACCATTGCCTCTTCAAGTCCCTTTCGAGACCTTCTGAACTGCTCGCGCAGGGTTTTCTTAAAAGCGTTAAGCTCTTCGACCTTTACATCTTTCTTGTATTTAGCCGGGATGGCTTTTAGCTGCTGCTCTCCTTTAAAAGCTACCACTTCTGCCTGCCCCTCCTCGTCGATGACCAGCCCGATGGCGACATCATCGAATTGCACTTGCGTCTCTTTGGCAAAAATGGCCTGCACCTGCCTGGTCTCCATCGCCCAAGTTAGGCGGATAGGGTCGGGATAACCCGCGTTCCGCGCTAAGTTATCCAGTGCGACCTGGACTGCTGCGGCTTCACTGGCCTGCTTTTGAGCGCCAAATTGCCGGCTGCCTTTCTTGAATTGCTGTATAAACTCGTACCGTCCCAGAATGTCCTTTTGTGGGTTTGAACGGTTCAGCGGTGCCAGCCCATAGATCCGTACATAGTCCTGATCCCTTTTTGAAGCAATCTTCTCCGTTACGTCCTTTAGGCTAAGGTTGCCCACCAATACGTCCGCATAGATTCGGGCCCGGCGGTGCCCATTGCCGTCCGTGATATATTTGGCGGAGTCGTAGACCAGCGGCCAGCGATCCTTACCGATTTCTTTATAGGCTTTTACAAACCACTCCTTATCCACCGCCCCATTTTTGAATTCCTGCACATCCAATGTAGAATAGCGGGCGATTTCGCTTTCCAGTTCGGTGCTCTGCGGATTGTACCCATCTGTCTTCGTATGCGCATGCATCCACCAAATCGCGTTGTCAAGCCCTTTCCAACCGAGAAAGTTACTAACAAGCCCCTGCCACTGAGGAGCGTACACGGCCAATTCGATTAATCGCTGTTCTGTTGCCTTTATCTCTTTCATCGAGATATCAAAATACGCTTGCGTGTCCGACTCAAGCGGATGACTATTCTTTAGCAAACTGCTGAAGACAGCCTGTTTGTCGATCGTGGAGCTGCTTCCAAAATAATAATAGCCCTTCGTCAGCGTCGTCTTACCCATACCCGCCATGATCTGCTTGAGTCTGTCGATTCCGTAAATACTACCCAGGTTCGCGGCCAGCGGAGATACCGGCGTGGGTGAATCCCCCCGTTTGAGCTCGATATCGAGAACGTGGTCCCGAACGCGATCGAACATAGGACGTAAAAAGGCAAATAGTTTGAAAAATTCAATGTCATGCGCATAGCGGGTTTTTCGAGTCAGGTCACGGATATTGTCCTCATTCGTCAAGGCACGGAGCATGTCGTGCTCATTGATAACCCCTTTATCGAAAGCTCGGCAAAAAAGTTCCAGCGGGGGCAACGAAAACTTGATATTCTCTTCCCTTCCGGCGTATTGCCGCCAGTGATATAGATTCCAAAATGCCCGTATTTGCTTTTCATCCATTTTGACCGGCGAAAGGTGACTGAAAAAAGAATGCAGACCATTGTTCTGTTGCCAGCCATCACCATGAGATGAATACCACCCCTCTCTGGGCTTTGCCATCCTAAACTCCTCACTTAGCGAAGAAAAGAATCGGACAGCCGCGCCAAGGAAAAACTCACCACCGTCTTCCATTGGGTGCAAGATCTCCAAAGCGTTAAAGACGCCTCTGATCGGACTGTTGTAGTGGCTTATATTCTCCAAAAACATCGCCGGGACAAAGTCCTTTTTGGAAGGTAGCATGTCGCCGTAAAGCTTTTCGTCGGCCCACATGGCGATGGACAAGAGCCCCAGATCCCGGGGCTCTAATTTCCAGTTGACGTACCACGCCTCCCAAACCTCCGGGAGAGGGTAGTTTTGATAACCTTCTTCTTTGGTAGCGAACTTCAGGTGGTAAATTTTTTCACGGAACAAATTGCCCAGCAGCACCTTTTCCTTTCCACCCATATAATTATGCACTTCATATTCATGTCCCCGATGTTGCTCGAGCAAGGCAGCCAGATCCCCCATTGCCGATTTTGCTATCGACAAAGGCACCGACAAGCCATAAGGCAGTTTCATCCGTAATCTTTCATACAAACTATTGCCATCGATGACAGGCCTGACCACGGGAGCACATTTTGCCGGATTGTATAGTCCAAATCCGTTGGCAGCGGAAAAGTCTTTTATTTCTTTTAAAGCCGTCAGTTGAGAGAGTAATATTTCCTCCTTGGGCGAGATCTTACGTTGACGATATACTTCCAGCCAGTCGACTGAAGCGGCCGGGGTGCGGCCTTCATTCTTTAACTGGAGAAGGATGTCGAGCCCAGCCAACCTTTGTTCGCCATCACCCGCTAACAGTTCCTGAACAACCGGAGCCAGCTTTTCTTCCTTTTGTCCTAGCAACAATGAGATAATATTTTTCCTGAAACCGGCCCCTTTTCGTTTTAGCCAATCGGGAAAAGGCGCCAGTTCTTCTGCCGAGAAAGACGCATGTTGCAAGGCCTTATAGCCTATTTCGAATTCGCTGCGGTCATTGAGAATCCTTAGTGCAAAGGTCCGCTGAAATTCCGTCAACGGTTTTTTTGGCTCAACAACAGTCCTGCCGAAATGATAGCGCGAGTACTGCGGCAAGATCTTCGAGCACAATTGCTGCTTGACTTGTGCATCCATATCTTCCAGGTAGCTTACGAGTATCGCCAGGCGGTCATGATATTCCCCGACCAGCGACAGCATGGCCTGCAAGATGGTCTTTCGTTCAAACTGTATCTTTGTCCAGGAGAAGATGAAACTTTCAAAGGTCTTCTCCTTGACGGTGACCTGTTGATAAACCTGGTGCAGCTGGTCAAATAGTTTAGGAAACTCCCTATTGTAAACGGCTTCATTACCAGAAATACTGGCCAATCTAAAAATTTCACCGGTAGCCAAAGCCAGCGTGGGCAATTCGCGGTCTTCTAAAGCAAGGATATACATGGGCATGCCAATCCTAAAGTGGGCCGCCTGGGACGCAAATAACAGGGCAAGCGACCGCTTTTGAACGTCACCGCTGCTATACAGCTCAAGCAGGAGCGGAATGGTCTTTTCCACATCGTAGACCGCCTGCGCCCATAGCGCCATATACACATCGGCATTATTCACCGACTTAACCGCATCAGGGATCGCATCCGGGTTTTCCAAATACAAAGATGCTTTCTCAAGGAAACTCCGGACTGTAGCTTCGCGTTCGCTTTCCCAGCCAAGCCCTGCCCAAACATCTATTGCACGGACGACCGAAGAAAACCGGGCCAGGTTTTGGTCGATAAGTACCCGCACAAAATATTTGAGCGCCCCGATACTTGTTTCATCCAATGACTCGAGGATGGTTTGTCGCAGTCCTTCCTGACGCTGTGCAGCCAGCAGAAGTTTCTCCACGATGATCCAGGCTTCTTTGGCCTCGCAATTAAGCAAGGCCTTGATAATGCTGCGTGTTACTTTTCCATCATTATCCTTGCTATAGACGATATCCTCCAATAACTGTAGCACTTCCTTGTTTCCAAGGTCGATGGCCGATGACCATAGGCGGAAAAGTTCGGGATTTATGTCTCCTATGGCGTGATTGTACTTAATCTGCTCCTGTAAAGTAAGAGCGTAATACGTATATTGATACCCTGAGTCATATCGCTGGCTGAATGTCTGGCGAAGCAGGTAAATCAGGAATACGATCTGCCGTTGGAAATACATGCTCCGATTCTCGGGTGACCTAAAAGAACGGCGATAGCTTCCTCCCTGATACATTTGATAGCGCATCTGCCGCCAGGCGTGGCGGGCGTATTTGGCTTTTTCTTCGCCGAAAAAAAAGATGAGCAGGTTGAAATTCGACTGCGATTCCCAGTCATCCTCAAGTAGTTTTTTGATCCGCTTATATCGCTCGCCGCTGAAGACAACAGACGGTATATTACTGTAGGTAGATTCGTGATCCTTACAGTCGGGGACCTGATTGATCAGAAGCAGGCCAAGTTGGGCGTTTTCCTTTGTGAGCAAAGCGGAGGCAGATTTGCCGCCAAATAGTTTGCCAAGAAATCCGCCTCCGGTCCCGGCCTGCGACAGGGTTTCTTTATAAGTTACAAAAGGATCGGGAATTTGTTTTTTTTCCAATAAGGACTTGAGCTCTTCTTGCATGGGATAGGGTTAAGAAGTTCGATATCACCAATAGCTGCCCGCTAAAAAGGTGAGTCGGATAAAAGTTATGATCGTTGTTGAATTGATGTTGATTGTCTCCTCGGGTTTGGTAAATTCCTGATCATCAGCAAATAAAACAAAAAGCCCATCCGCGAATGCCTGCACTGCCACTTTTTGTGCTTCTGCGGCATCGGCTTTAGTCTCATTGTAAATGCTCCCGAAACCGATCTTTCCAGTTTTTTCGGCGGTATCAATGGTTTCCTGGTCCAAAAAAGGAAGAAGATTCTTTTCGAGCGGTTTGCTATTAAATTCCCGTACCTGCTGGTCGACCACGGCCTGGATGAGCCGCTGTACAGTGGGGTGAGGACCGATATCTTCGATTTCTATTACCTTGTTCAGAATCAAGGCGTTCTTCCGACCAAGTTGTTTAGCGGAGACGGTTAGTTGCATTTGGGGCAATTAAAAGTTGGGGTAAGATAAGGTTTTTCTGAAAAGTTTGTTGCGACAGCTTTTCTCAAATATCAAGTCTGCGTCCTAATCGCAGGCTCCTTGTTTCAAGCTTACCCGACCAAGACTTCGAGCGCTGTTTAATTGTTAAACGGACCAACAATGCGCAGCAAATTCACATTAAGCACTTTCATTATATCAATTCTATGAGACTTATTCATTTGCACTTAGATTGGTTCCGTACAGTAGTTTGGTTTCCTACTGCGGATAGTCTGCTTTCACTCAAGTAGTCCTATATCGGTTAAGCTTGTGCATAAACCGTGCTTTACAACAAGATAAAAATGGCAGAAAAGGACTAAATTGAAATGTCAAACACATTGGCCTGCACAATGAATGATCAGAAATTGAAGGGCATTTAATATGGAGCCGAAAGTCATCCATATTACCAGAAAAAGGCTTGATCGTAGGGAAGCTGACGTGCGAGCGCTCTGGGAAAACGTCTTAAAACCAAAGTGGGAAAAGCGTTTCCGCGCACGCGCGGAAGGACTCGTGACCAAACTTACAAGGAATGAGAGGATTTCGCCTCCGGAATTCACCACTCGGCAAGAAGTACTAAAATCCGTCGTAAAAATAGAAATAGTGATAGTAGTTAGTGACAACAACTTGATTATCAGATGTGGCAAAAGTAACGGAGACAAAAAGCAGTGATCAAAACAGTGACCAAATCAATGATCAGAATTACTGCTTTATAAACAAATAGCTCTTATAAAATATTGATAACCATGAAAGAAAATTCACAAGACCCGCAGGGTGGAATTCGACTCCCCGACACGGTACGAAATGTGCCAGATGTGGCGCGAAAATCTAAAGCCATCTCCTTCGAGATGGCTTTTCACTTTATTTAGCCACTCATATCGCTCTAAATGTCCCGGATCAAGGATTTTGTGGCCACCCCTGGGAAAATTCTCCATGGAATCCTCCCGTTTCTCCATTCCCTTCGCCCCCTTGCGCGGTACCATTGTGTTCTACATCATTAACAACAAAACAAATATTACAACAATGGAAAAGTTTACAGTCCCCAACCGCGCGCAAGTCGCCCCTGCCAACCAGGCCAATTTTGACGCCCTCCAAAAAGCCCTCGGCATGGTCCCCAACCTGTAGGCGACCATCGCCTATTCCGACAATGGCCTTAGCCGTTACCTTGCCTATCAGAGTGCTAAGAGGCAGGGGCAAATAGGGAATGGGAAACCGCTCGACGAGATTGAGGGGTACGATAAGGCAGCGGATGCGGTGACGGTGGATTCGTTGAAGGGGCCGCGAAGTTTTGGTTGAGCGGGAAGAATTATATTGAACTAGAGTTGCTGCCGGAGAATGGCCGCTGATTCGGCAGTTGTCATGGGTTCTGCCCTGGGGAATCGAACGAGGAGCGTGAGGCCGCGCGGCGCGGCGGGATTTGGCAGGTCCGGGTGGTTAATTATTTCGAGGGTTCCGTCGAGTTGTTCGGTGAGGTTTTGGATAAGTTGGAGGCCCAGGGATGTCGATTGGGTGGGGTCGAAGCCGGCGGGCAAGCCGATCCCGTTGTCGGCGACGACTAGGGTGATGCGGCTTTCGGGTTCTTCCTTTAAAGCGATATTGATGGTGGGGGATGGGGCAGCGCTGTCGCAGAAAGCATACTTGATCGCATTCGTGATGGCTTCGTTGAGGATGAGCCCGAGGGGCACGCATTGTTTGGGGTCGAGGATGAGTTGTTCGACACCGATGTTGAAGGTGATGGTTTGCCGGGAGGCAATGGCTGTCTTCAGGAAACCGACGAGTTCGCGGATATAATCGCGCATGTCGATGGAGGCCATGTCCTGTGTCCCCTGATAAAGTTTTTTATGTACGAGACAGATAGTGTTGATGCGGGCGCCAATCTCTTCGAAGGCGCTGATAGCGATCTCATCCTTGAGCTGGTCGGCCTGCATGTTGAGCAGGCCGACGATGACCTGGAGATTATTCTTCACGCGGTGATGGATCTCGCGCAGCAGCCATTCCTTTTCGCCGATGAGTTTTTGCTGCAGGAGGTTCGACTTTTGGAGTTGCAGCGACATCCGGCGGCGGGTACGCCAACGGCTGTAGAGGACGACGGCGAAAAAGGCGAGGAGGGCCGCGCCGGCGATGAGGCAATTCCTTACGAGGCGGTCCTGTCGAAGAGCGGACTGTTGGAGCCGCGTTTGGAGGGCGGATTGCTTCTCGAGATCGGTAATGTGTTGAGCCGCTTTTTCGGTCTCGGAGCGGATACTCAGGTCGGCAAGTTGTTTGTTCAGCCGGTAGTTGGTAAGCGAGTCATGAACTTGCTGGTATTCCCGGAGAGCGGCCATCGCCCGGGGGAGGTTTCCCAGCGCGCTGTCTACCCGATAGCGGAGGAGCAGCGTTCTCTCGAGAAACATGGTTGGCAGCATGGCGCGGAAAGTGTTGCCGAGCAAAGTATCCAGCAAGCGACCGGCCTGGACATATCGCTGGTTTTCCGTGTAAAACGTGGCCAGGCAAACATTTGTTGAGATCCAGAACCAGGGGCCGGAAACAGAAACAGGAGGTTTGAGGGCAACGGCTTTTGCATAGTACCGCTCCGCCGAGTCGGTCTGGTGCAAGACACGAAAACACTCTGCCATAGAAAGCGGCCAATTGGCCCGGTCGGCGTCCCGCAGCGGGGCATTGGACCAAGGATTATCGAGTGACCGTAGAAAACGAAGGGCTTCGGCTACTTTTTGTTGTTCCAGCAAGATCTGTACATAGCGGAACAGGAGTACGCCTGCATATTCGACGGTAGAAGGGTCTTTGACAAAAAGGGCAAAAGCCTTTTTCGAAAATTCTCCGCATTTATCGAAGTCTCCGGTCATAAAATAGACGCGGGCAAGCGATTCGTAGCCGGCCGCGTCGACGACACCGTCGGGTGTTTCTGCGACGCGCATTGCGTCAAGGGCAAGGGCGAAGGCGTCTTTCAGCCGGCCTTGAGCAGTATACAGAAAGGAAAGGTTTTGATAAGGAAAGCTGGCGTGCTGGTGAAGCCGCTCGTTCAGTCGGATGGCCATCGCTTCATACCGGATACTGATATCGGGCCGTCGGGCATATACATAAGTGCTGGCCGATTCAGCCATTTGATTGATGGCGCCGCGTTGCAGTTCCTTATTGGTCACTGCCGGCAAGAGGCTGTCATTATCGATGACCAGCTGGTCCATCATCGACATCCCCAGGGGAATGAAGGTGGCATCCTCGGGGATCAGATAAACAATCTTACTGACGAAGATGTTCTCGTCGACGATGTCGCCCGAATGACGGATGTCCTGAAAGGTCCGCAGGGCGAGTTCGGCGGCTTCTTTCCTGTTCTTTAATGCGAGTAAATGGTCGGTAAACCGGATGTAGTTCCAGACAGTGGCGTCCCTGCTGCGAATGGTCGGCAGACGATATACAAAACGGTCGGAATGGGTGCTGTGGGCGCGAGAAGAGTCGTTGAGAACAGACCATAATTTGGATGCCTCGGTTGCTTGTCCCAGGCTGTGTTCAGCCGGAAAGGCGCAGACAAGGGTCCCCAAAGAAAATACTAAGGCGAAGGTCCGCATATGCGACTGGCGTTGTTTTCGGTGTCGATCCTGAAGTTAGGTCATTTCAAGGGAAATGGGATGGGCCGCCGCAGGATTTCGCGTCGCGCCATGATACTCCTTTCGAATACCTTTTCGAACCAGCATTTCAGCAATCTTATTAACCATGTCAATCGATGCCTCAATTTCCTCTTTCCTGATCGCAACACTTTCAATGTTGAATCCGAACGGGAGGGACATTTCCTTGCAAAAAATGGCAAGCTCGTCAGCAATATCCAAACAGACATTAACAGATCTTTCGAGCATATTTCCAGTCTGTTTCAACTCTTCCTGTAAGCCATCCGGGACATCGATGCCCAACCACTTCATAAAATCCAAAGTCTTTGCGGAGCCGCAGGCGGTAAGCGTAAAAATAATCGTCGGGACCTTGATGTTGCCCTTTTTGCAGGTATAACAAAGATCTGCCATCAACTGTTTGGCATAATCTACATTAAAAATGCATTGCGAAATGAAAAAAGATACGCCGCAGCTTACCTTATCCAATATCCGCTTGTCCTCATCCTTCAATTTTTCGTGTCGTTCCGGGATAGTTACAGCACCCATTACGGACTTGTCTTCATACCTGCTCCACAGCTTATGTGCTTCCGGTAAAGTTGTTTTAACAGGAAAATCGGGCTTCGGCACCCCCACAAAAACGGGATAAAAATGATGTTGTTGCACATCATCCAGCCAGCCAGCCAATTCCTCTTTTGAAAAATTCCCCGCAGGACGATAGATAACCTTTGGGATCTTCAGTTCCCGGAGATATTCTGTCGCAAAGGTGAAAGGATCGAAAGCTTTTAAAAAAGGAAAGGGGCGTTCCGCCGAAGTGCGGGCAGACTCATCCTGTACATCGTATACAATCAATGCATCAATATCCAGCGGCAAGAGTCTGGCAATCGTCTTTTGAGCGATCACAGTCGTTTTGTCGGGACTTGTTTCTGCTTTTGGTGGAGTGATACCGTAAGTTAAAATTCCCGATTCGCCTGATTTGATCTTGTTTAAAAACATGGCATTGCCGGTTATTATTGATAAAAGACTGCGGGCGATACTACCCGCAGTCATACAAAAATTAAATTGCGCCTTCGACACTGATCTGTTCCCGTGCCTGTTTGGCCGCAGCGACCATATTTTTTATCGCGGCTTTTGTTTCCGGCCATTTACGTGTTTTCAGTCCGCAGTCCGGGTTCACCCATAAGTTCCGCGCCGGCAGTAAATCCGCCGCTTTAGCTAAAAGGGAAACCATTTCTTCCGTACCTGGTACACGCGGGGAGTGAATGTCATAGACGCCCGGCCCGATCTCATTCGGGTATTCAAAATGGGCGAAGGCCTGTAACAGTTCCATTTGCGAACGCGACGTTTCGATGGTGATTACATCAGCGTCCATCGCAGCGATATGTTCAATGATATCATTGAATTCGCTGTAGCACATATGAGTATGGATCTGCGTCTTGTCCTGAACGCCACCGGCTGTGATCCTGAATGCGGCGACAGCCCAGTCCAGGTAATGCGGACGTTTGGCCCGGCGTAATGGCAGCCCCTCGCGGATAGCAGCCTCATCTATCTGTATGATGCCGATGCCTGCCTTCTCCAACGCCACTACTTCATCACGGATCGCCAACGCGATCTGGTTCGTAGTCACCTCACGCGGTTGATCATCGCGTACAAACGACCACTGGAGTATGGTTACAGGGCCGGTTAACATGCCTTTCATCAGCTTGTTCGTCTGAGCCGCGGCGAAACTGGTCCAGCGGACCGTCATGTCTTTTGGACGGCTTACATCACCAAAGATAACCGGCGGTTTCACGCAACGGCTCCCGTAGCTCTGTACCCAGCCATTTTTCGTAAACAGGAACCCATCCAGCTGCTCACCGAAATACTCGACCATGTCATTACGCTCAAATTCCCCGTGTACGAGTACATCGATACCCAATTCTTCCTGCCAGCGGATCGCATCAATGGTTGCCTGTTCTATTTCCTGCTCGTATTGTTCAAGGGTTAGCTCCCCTTTCTTCAGTTTCGCGCGTAGTTGACGAATATCATCCGTTTGCGGGAATGAACCGATGGTAGTTGTTGGAAAGGCGGGAAGATTGAAACGTTCCCGGTGTAATTTCTGCCGTACAGGAAAAGCGCTCTTACGGGCTGCGTCGATTGCCGTGATCGCCGCAACGCGGTCTTTAACAGCCTGCTTGTGCACTTTCCTTGATGTCCGCCTGCTTTCAATAGCTTTTTTATTCGTTTGCAGCAAACCGCCGTTCCCTTCGACAATCTGCTTTAAATCACTAACCTCACCCAGTTTCTGTTTGGCAAAAGCCATCCAGTTCCTGATCTCCGGATCAAGGGCTGTCTCCAGATCCAGGTCGATCGGGCTGTGCAGCAGCGAGCACGACGGGGCAACGATCACCCGATCGGCGCCTAATTTATCCACCGCCTTGCGGATCAGCTGCAGCGATTTTTCGTAATCGTTCTTCCATACGTTGCGCCCATCTACCACTCCCACGGAAAGTTGGACATGGCCGGGAATCAAGGCCAGCACTTCGTCCAGTTGCTCCGGGGCGCGTACCAGGTCGATATGCAATGCAGCCACCGGCAAGCTTACAGCTAATGCTGTATTGTCCAGCAACGCTTCGAAGTAAGTAGCCAACAAAAGTTTAACCCCGCTTACCTGGCTGGCAATAATTTGGTAAGCGTAGTCGAACGCTTCCTTATCTTTTTTGGACAGGTCCAACGCCAGGCAAGGTTCGTCCAGCTGGATCCACCCGGCCCCCAGTTGTTTCAGGCGGTTGATGACCTCCACATACACAGGCACCAATTTATTGATCAGATCGATCCGTTCGAATCCCTGCTCCTTTTCTTTGCCCAGCAACAGATAGCTCACCGGCCCGAGCAATACGGGTTTCGCCTTTGCGCCAAGCAGGTGTTTGGCCGCTGTATAGTCGGCAAATACCTTTTCAGCCGATATTTTGAAGGCTTGTTTAGCAGTGAATTCCGGCACCAGATAGTGGTAGTTGGTATCCAACCATTTCGTCATTTCCATGGCGGTGATATCGAGGCCATCTTTTTGATAGCCTCTCGCCATAGCGAAATACAAGTCGGTTTCCTGATTGCCTTTCACCGTAAGGACCGGCGAATAGCGCTCCGGGATAACGCCCAATAATAAACTGGTGTCCAATACCTGATCGTAAAAACTAAAATCATTGCACGGAATGAGATCGATACCGGCGGCCAATTGTGTCTGCCAGTTTTCCTCTTTGATCTTGCGGGCAACCTGGTTCAATTCCTGCAGGTCGATCTTGCCGGCCCAATACTGTTCACAGGCTTTCTTGAGCTGTCTTTGGCTACCGATACGCGGGTAACCGAGGTTTTGCGTTAGCATGTATTCGACTTTTTAAATGGTTTTTATCATTGTAAAAAGCTCCTGAAGTATTTCGGGATACTACGCGAAAAAAAATGTTGGGGAAGAAAAATGAGTATATGGCAATACACATCCATCTGACCTAAAGCTTCAATCGCGAAAGCATCGTCAATTCGGAAAAGGCAGGTATCTGACTTTACAGTTGCGCGACAGTTCGTGATTTGCACACGATTCCCTATTAATCTACAGCTAAGTAAAACCTTTCCGATTAGTGAAATATATAAAGAGCTTAACATATACCAACAACAGTATAATATTCCGCCCAAAAATACAAACGAAGAAAATACTACCTGCGAAAGCTACTTAATAAGTATATTTATCTTAGACTATCGCCTTTGGCCATATATTATGCCGAAATTGGCCTATATTTGTGCCTGCAAAAAAATTTTATTCTATGGAAGGGCTGGATGCGACGGATTTCTTGCTTCTCAAGACGTTAAGCAACAATTCCAAATACACCATAAAAGAGCTGGCCACGCTGGTCAACCTGTCTCCATCGCCGGTTTTTGAGCGGGTAAAAAGATTGGAAAATGAGGGGTATATTAAAAAATATATAGCGCTGCTCGACCCTGAGAAATTCGACAACGGATTTATGGTCTTTTGCAATATCAAACTCAAGCAACATGACAGAAATATAGGGCACCGTTTTGTGGAAGATATCATGAAGATCGATGAGGTCGTCGAATGTTATAATGTTTCAGGAGATTACGACTTTATCCTGAAGGTCTTTGCAAAGAATATGAAACATTATCAGGATTTTGTTTTTAATAAATTAGGATCGGTAGGAAGTATCGGCAGCACGCACAGTACCTTTGTAATGGCTGAAATAAAAAATCTGCATAATATACATCTTTAAAAACCCATGCGAAAAATTATCGTTACTGAATTCATCACCCTTGATGGTGTTGTCGAGGCGCCCGGCGGCAATGAAACCCCTCATCCTCATGGCGGTTGGCAGTTTAAATACAACCACCCGGAGGGCGGCAAGTACAAGGTTGATGAGCTTGCCAGCGTGGGTGCCTTGCTGCTGGGCAAAACCACGTACGAAGGATTCGCTGCGTTCTGGCCCACGCAGACCGGCGCTGAGTTCGCCGACCCCATCAACCGGCTGCCGAAATATGTGGTATCCCGGAGCCTGGAAAAGGCTGAGTGGAACAACAGCCAGATCCTTCGCGACGTGGCAACAGACGTCGCCGCATTGAAGAATACTGATGGTGGTGATATCCTCGTCTATGGGAGCGCCACGCTTGCCAAGGCCCTGCTTCACCACGACCTCATCGACGAACTGCGACTGCAGTTATATCCCGTCTCGATCGGCGGCGGGTTGAGGCTTTTCGATGACAACCGGGAATTGACAAAATTCGCTCTCAAATACTCGCGCGCGCTTGACAACGGGGTTCTTATCCTCGAATATCAGCCGGTCCGTTAACCCGTCGCGCCAATACGCTGTTGCGTGTTGCATCGCAGCAACTATTTTCCGTCTGCTGCGGCTTTTAGCGGTGCTATCTCCAACTTGATCATTTTCATCATGGCTTGCATGACGCGGCCTGCTTTTGCCCTGTCCGGGTCGCTGAGCAGCTCGATAAGCATGATAGGCGTCACCTGCCAATAAACACCAAATCTGTCCTTCAGCCAACCGCAGGCAATCTCCTTACCGCCGCCTGCGAGGAGCTTCCCCCAGTAGTGATCGACCTCTTCCTGGGAAATGCAGTAGACCATAAGAGAGAGTGCGTCGGTTTGGGGATGACCGGGACCGCCATTCATCAAAATAATTTCCTGCCCTTCCAGTTGGATGGATGCAACCAGCACAGCGCCTTCAGGCCCAGGCGCACCCGGAGGATTGTGGGCAACCCTGATCACTTTTGAGTCCTTGAAAATGGCAAGATAGAAGTTCATGGCCTCTTCAGCATTGTTGTCGAACCAAATGAAAGGGCTGATCTTTTGCATAAAATGAGTTTTTAGCAATATAAGATATGAACTTATTCCTGGACCTCAATATTGAAACCAACCCCGATGCCGGCGGCCTTTTTCCAGGTAGCCTGGCTGGTCGAACGCCTCCAGGTGGCGGAGTTGAAAAAACCCGCAGACAGGAAGAGCGCCCCGGGTTCGGAGCCGGATGACGATCCTTCGACAAGTTCCAATGCAACAAGGATATCGCCCGTCATTATCAGCTTGTACGCGGAGAGCTCGATCGTCTGCATACCGACAGATCTTCCAACGGGTACGAGGATACTCTGTTGTAGTTTATAACCGGACGGGCTACCCTTATCGAAACCGTATATGTTCAATCTGAATAGGGCGGTATCCACCCTGCTGTACGAAATATTGAAGTTAAAAGATTTGAGTTTTACCGGCAGCTTGCCGAGTTTCATCCTAACTCCCAGTTCGGCGCCCAAAAATTTCATCGGGAAGCCGACGCTGACGGATCTTGATGTGCTGGCATTTCCAAGTCGCCTGATTTTGGGTGACCTTGACGCAACGACCACTTCCTTTAATTCGGTGATCTTTTCGTGTAGAAAGACGCTATGGACTTGGCCTATCTTTAATGTTCGCGCCTGGTATCCTGCCATCGAGAATTGGATGCTGTCTTCGTACATGTCCTGGTCGATGGCAAGCATGAATCTACCATCATGTTGTGTAACGGTACCCCTGTTCTTACCTGGAATACCGACATTCACGTAAGCCAGCGGAGCGCCATTGTTGGCATCGAACACCTTTCCCCTGATGATGCGGGTGCCGTTCGACGTTTTTATTATTGGATAAGCCGAGTCGGCATGCTGCCTCGTCCAGAACTCGGCAAGCAATATCGACAGTGCCTTTGTCTGACCTTTCAAATGACTGTCGAAGTAGTATTGAGCAAATTTGTCGAACCGGCTTAGCCCTCCCTGCGAAAGGCCGGTGGTTAGTTGTGCTGCAAGCATGGGAAGGCTGGAAAAGTCTTCATGCGTTTTCCCGGGGAAACGGATATATTGTTTTTGTGCAGACAGAAGAGGAAAAATATCAAAAATAGAATCGACCTCCCGATCGGTTTGCTTGTCGCCGCTTCCGAGGTACGTATAGGCCGAATGCAGCCGTCCCACATTAAAGAAGGGAGATGCCCTTACCCGGTTAAAATCACTGTCTTCTTCTGCCGACTCGCCATAGTAATGCATTTCGGAGCCATCGAGGGACAGGGTAGCGGCGGCATCGTTGGTATTCATCGATAAGACCGTCGCGGCCAGACCGCCCCAGCTATAACCGATCAGCCCGATTTTTGCAGGGTCGACATTTCCCTTCTTCCTGAGTTGATCAATGACGAATAGTCCGTCTTTGACCTGTTCCCAGAGGTCGGCGGGGTCCATGCTCATATTGCCCGGATATCGTCCGACCGAGGTGATGCTGGCGACTATATAGCCATGGCTGGCCAGGTTTTCGAGCAGATGAATGTTCTCAAAACTCATCCCGTTATATGAACACAGATATATTATCAATGGAAATGGCTGCAGGATCGGAACCGCATGTTCATGGCTGAGCGTCCTGAGATGGGTCAGACCGGCCGTATCGACAATGTTGAGGCCGGCGCAGAGACTGGCGACCAGATCCTTTGTTATTTCTGTATAAACTGTATAGTCCTGAAACCGGTTAGACCGCTGTTGCAGCAATCCGAGTAATTGACCATAGTCGATCGCCGGTTCCGATCCGGAAGGGTTGGCTGGATACCAAAGGTCTATTTCCAGGGGGCGGTAATGCAATTTATCGGCCTGACTTGTTCCCGGCTTATAGATGCGGGAGGAATCGGTCATGAAGACATTCTCATAGCCTACCCTGTAAGGCGCCGGTTCGGCATTTTGGCATTGGGCAGCTGTAAATTCACCAATAAGAACCAGGCAAAATAGGTATCGCATTGGCCTTAATAATGCAAAAATGCGCCAACGGGTTGCCCGCAGCCCCGGCTGTCACAATATTTTAGCATATCCCCATACCGCTTGCCGGTCAATTTCCAATGGCAATACAGCCTAAATTCAGCGTGGATGCGGACCCCAGTGTTTCGATAACTGTGCCATTTTTCCAAACCACGTAGTTGCCATTGTCGTCAATTCCTAAAACATACAGGTCGGAACCAACCGTAGTGATTGCTTTTGTAGCGATCCCATCGACAGGGGTGAGGTCGCCATTCTTCCAGTATGCGGCCTTGAAATTTGAATAAGGCGGAAAGGTATAGGTATAGCCTGCAATGTAGACGTCTGTTCCTGAAGCGTAGAGTGAATTGGGCCAGAAGGCGCCGTTGTTGATGCTATTCCAGCTGCCGTTCTTGAAGTAACCGCCGCTGTTTTTTGTGCCGCTGTCGGAAGTCATCTGAGCCGCTACGTATATGTCGTTCCCTGAAAAGGCAACGCCCACCGTACTGGTATAGGCAACATCGACATTCCAGTAGTCATGGTAAAGGATCTGTATATTGCCATTCACCCATAGGGTTTCGTACAAGCCGGGCAAGGTGGAGGTGTCTGCCGTCGTTGCGCCCGGGATGGGTTCGTCCATGAAATTATAGCTGCCCGATATAGCCACCTCATTGCCCGATAAAGCCATGCCTGAGAAACCATATACTACCGAACCTTCATTCGGATAAACCGTCCTGTTGAATGTATTCATGAGGTCGGTTTGGTTACCATTTACCCAATAGGCCAAACCAAAAGTATTGTTCATTCCGGCCAAAGCAATAGTATTATTGCTCAGCGCCAGGTATTGAACGGAAGAAGCGCCGTTCACCGCAATAAACGAGTCCCCTTTCCAGTATCCCGGTGAATTGGCGGCCATATAGACGATGCTGTCGAGCACCGCCATAGCATTGACCCAAGAAGAATTTTGAACGGTATCGATACGGGCATTGGCGGCCGCAACGATATTCCCGATGCTGTTCCTGAAATATATGCCCTGTGATGCTCCCGACGAAAGCACGACACTGCCACCTACATATATATAAGTACCAGCCGGGGCAGTTGGGGCAGTTGGATGCGACGAATCTTTGCTACAGGCGTTTATTGCCAGTAGTGCTGCGACAGCGATGAGATATTTTATTCGGTTCACTTGTCGAAGGTACGGACTTAGAGGATTTGTTTTAGTAGTGGTAATTTCCTAAACAGCATAGAACAAAGCGCGTAGGAGACTGCAAGGCTGACAAGGGTGAGGAAGCAGAACTTCAACAGTAGTGGTCCATGTATGCCGCTGATCATACGGCTGAGGGCAATGAGAATAGGGGTGTGGAATACGTAGACCGCAAATGCGTTTGCTGAAAAATACCTGGCTGCAGCACCCTGGCGGTTAAATTTTTGCCGGAACCAGACGATAAGATACATGGAGATCGCCGTCCCCGTCATCGCCTCCCAAAAAGCCATCCCCAGGCTTTGCCAGTGCAAACCGCCCCTGTAGGCGGCCAGTTGGCCTTTAAAGGCACCGCCCAAAACGAGTAGTGCCACCCAGCCCGTCAGTCCACCGATCAGGGCTACCCTACCCCAGTATTTGCCGCTGCTGATGGAAAATCTAGCCAGCCAGTCCCCGCGAAAAGCCAGGGTGCCGGCACAGAAGAAAAGGACGTATTGTGAAAAATAGCAGAACTGCAGGTTGTAGAATGCTGTACCGTTAGGCCAGGGGAAACGGACCAGGAAGGTCAGCACCGTGATGGCCAGGATGAGCCCCCATATTTTTAACTTACCCGGCAGGATGCCTGCCCCTTTAGCGGAATGGACCGGGTTGGCGGGATATTGCCTATTGCTCCCGGGCCGGAGAGTCCTGAACAGCGCATATCCCAGGCAGAAGATCAGCAAGGCCTCGCAAAACCAAAGGGGCCCTGTACCGCCCAGCCAGCGGCCATTGATGATATAGCGAGCGTAAAGGTCCGCGAAGCCCCGGGGTGCGACGTCTTCGCCATGGAACAGACCGATGCAGTATATGGCTATTGGCTGCAATACAAATACAAAGAACAGCAGTGGCAGTCCCAGTCTGAATGCCCTGTCCCTGATAAATTTGGCCGCGCCTTTTTTATCGTATGCACCGGGGACGAAATATCCGGCGATGAAGAAGAGAAAACCCATGAAGAAAGACTGCAGGGTTGCCTGATAGGTGGCAAAGATCCCCGTCTCGGCGACGCTCACCGGGGTGTCTTCCATATAATACCAACTGCCGAGGTGGCTATAAGTGACCGCGGCGTGCATGCTGACTACGAGCATGATCATTACCCAACGGAGGTTGTCGATATACAGGAGGCGAGCGGGCGCCTTCGGGGCGTTTTGAGCGGGCATTGTCGCGGTAGCCGCCGGTCTGGATAATAGTGTTTGTGCCATGACAAATAATTTTATTACCCGAAACTAGCTTTCTCCGGCACTATCGCGGCCTTTCTTTGACGTATGGACGGTTTTGGGGGGTAAATAGAAAGATCAGCAATTGAACTGCCTGAGATGGTGGTCGATATGTTTGTAAACGAATGGGCCCAATTGTTCTTTTGTCATTTTTCCAAAGAAGGCGTGCAGCGAGTAGGGCTGCGAAAAATACGCGTATTCTTCGATCTGCGCGATCCATTTTTCCTTTTGGGCCGCCAGATCGCCACTGGCTTCCTTTACCCTGAATTCCGGTAGTGCAGGCAGGTTATGTTTTATGGGCTTTTCATCCTTGATAAACCCTTTCAAAGCCATTTTGCCAAACAGGCGACCCAGGAATTTTTGTTTATATATTTTCTTTCCCAGGTACATTTCGTCGCAGAGCATGCAGTGCCTGAGCATCCGGGAGACATTCATTTTCCCCCATTGCGGGCTGCTGTCTTCCCTGAGTGTCCTGATCCGATCGATCAATTGGTCTCTTGTGGGTTTGTCGAATATTGATTTCATGTCTTTTCAGTATGACGAACAGAAAGGGGCATTTCAGACAATGTAGGAAAATAATCTCAAAATTTGCAGTAGCCCCGGGGGCGGGGGCCTGGCCCCTGGGCATGCAGCGGGTGTTGGCGGTAGTGCGGTGGCATGGATTGGAACCGGTAAAGTGACAGTTGTCGGAGACCGACAACTGTCACTTCGCGCTAAAAGATATAGAAGATGCTGGCCTGTGCCACGTTGGTTTTAAAGTCGGTCTTTACATTTGAGATATTGAAGTCGCCGACTTTTGACAATCCTGCCACATACCTGACCCCGATACCGAATCCGCCTTTTGTCTGATACCCTATTCCTCCGGTCATGGCCAGATCGAGTTTTTTTGCAAAATTCCCGCTTGTCGTATTGTCGTCTTTTACATTGAGGCCTGTCTGCGGCCCCCCTTCGACGTAGAGTCCGAAATTGGTCTTGTACTTCAGCAAGAAGGGAACGGTGATATAGTACACGTTCACATTCTCCTTAGGGAACAACTGATCCTTGATCTTGGCTCCCTGGGAAGAGAACAGGAATTCTTCCTGGAAGGAAAAGTTGTCAGTGATCTTGTAGCTGACCAGGGCACCGGCGTGGAAGCCTACCAGGGCGTTCGTTGCAAAATCGGTATGCGTGTAGTTGCTGTAGTTCACTCCGGCTTTGAGTCCAAAACTGAGTCTGCTCAGGCTTAAGAGGCTCTGACTGAAACAATGCGATGATGCGAATACGCTGAGAATAAGAAGTAATCTTTTCATAAATTTCTGTTGGTGTTTAATGCGGGACAAAATTGTACAATTTCGGAGCGCTTCGAAAGTGGAAGCTGAGTGAAGCGGACAAATTTCCAGGGGAAGCGGCGTGTGCAGTGAAGTGGGGTGAGCGGTGAAGCGGCATATTCCGGGACGGCGGCTCGATGCCCGTTTTGTCCGTTTCATCGGCTCCGGTCTCCCGTCGAGCCGCACAAATCGAGTACCTTTAAAAAATGGCACGCAATGTACTCGTCAAGGATCTGATCCGGTATAGCTGGATGGTGGCACTCATTTTGGGGGCGTTTACCTTCGTTTTCGTTCACATTTTCAATTTTGGGAATCCCCCTTCCGACTTTTATTCTTTTTTCTTGGCTATCCGGGTCTTTGTCCAGGGCGTAGCCAACATCGCGACGATCATTATGGTGCGAAGGCTCCTGCCTACGGCAACGGAGGGCAGAAAAAAACTGATCAGGTATGCTGTCGGATACCTGTTCGCGTTCGTGTTCTTTTTAAGTTCGGACCCCCTCGATTTATACTTATCCATGCCCAATCCCGGCCCCTGGGTATTCGGCCAACGCCTGCCCTCTATTTTACTGCAGGCATTCATCCATAATACCATAACCATTATTGTGCAAAATTTCGTCATCCTGCGGCATGAAAAGGCAAATGCGGATCTAGAGAATTCCAGGCTCAGCGCGGCCAACCAGGAATCCGCCAACCTGTTGCTCAAGCAACAGATCCATCCCCATTTTCTTTTCAATGCCCTGAGCATGTTAAAGAGTTTGTACAAGACGGATGTCAAGGCCGGGGAGGCCTATCTTTCCCATTTGGTGAATTTTCTGAGGGCGTCTCTCGCGGAGCCTCAATCCAGGGTGTCGAGTCTGCAGGATGAGATCGGGCTCTGTCATGATTACCTCGAAATGCAGAAGATACGATTTGAAGATGCGCTGATCTGCAGGATCGACATCCCAGAGTCCGTGCGGCTGCAAGGGTCGGTGCCGCCGTTCTCGGTTCAGTCCCTGATAGAAAATGCGATTAAACACAATGAAGTGACAGAAGCTTCTCCGCTCGATATACGAGTTTTTTACGAAGACGGGCGGATCCATGTGGAGAATAATTTGCAGGTGCGGGCCTATGTCGATAGTCATAGCGGCAAGGGGCTTATCAACCTGATGGAAAGGTATAAGATCCTGGCGTCGGAGGAAGTGATCATCAGGCAGGATACCAAGATTTTCTCTGTAAGCATTAAAGTTCTATAGCATGAAAATAGTGATCATAGAGGATGAAAAAGTCACGGCCAGGGACCTGGCCCAAACGATCGTGCAGTTGTTCCCGCAGGCGCAGGTCGGAAAGACCCTGGGCTCGGTGAGGGAGAGTGTTGACTACTTTATGAATGGCGGGAGCGCCGACCTGGTCTTTTCGGATATTCAGCTGGGGGACGGCCTGAGCTTCGAAATATTTACGAAGGTGGCCATCGATGTGCCGGTCATCTTCTGCACGGCCTTTGACGAATATGCTCTGCGTGCGTTCAAGGCCAACGGGATCGACTATATCCTGAAACCTTTTACGACAGAGTCGGTAGAGGCTGCTATAAACAAGTACCTGTCGTTTAGTGGAAAGGCCGCCGACAACGGGGTTTCTTATAGAGTGCTGGAAGAGCTTTTTATGGTGAAGAAAACGGTGGACCCGGGCGCCGTCCTCGTTTATCAAAAGGACAAGATACTCCCGATAGCCCTGAGTAATATTGCTTTTTTTTACCTGAAGAACGGGGTTGTCAACCTGACCACCTTTGACAAAAAGAATTTCTTTATCAACAAGAACATGGAAGAGCTGGGCGCCTTAGCGGAGCCGCTTTTCTTCAGGGCCAACCGGCAATTCCTGGTCAACAGGAAGTCGGTCGTGGATGCATCCAGTTATCTCTCCCGGAAATTGTCCGTTACCCTTTGCGTCCCGACGGAGGAGTCCATTACCATCAGCAAAGAGAAAATGACCCAATTCCTCGACTGGCTGACAAAAGCCTGAATTTATTTCTGACAATATGAAAATAGTGAAGGTCTTCAAAACAGATGTCCGGGATCAGGCGACGGCAAAGCAGATTGCCCAACAGTTGGAGTCGTATTTCGAGGAGTCCAGGATCAATTTCGATCTGGATGACTGCGACAATATCCTTAGAATAGAAAGCCGACACAGGGTGATCGGCGATCTCGAGATCCAGGAGCTTGTTACGAAATGGGGGTATCATTGTGAACCGTTGCATTAGTTCCGTATCTTCATCGTTACAATGACTGGCCATTGATCTTTACCTTCAAGAATCGGTTCCCGAACCTGGGCCCTTTTTGGGAAAAATACACCGCGATGCAGGAGCGGCGGGTATTCCCGGCGAGGACGGTCCTGTTGAAGCAGGGCAAGACGGCCAAGAATTATTATTTTGTCGAGGAAGGTTGTCTCCGGGTTTGGTTTGACAACAATGGAAAGGATACGACGTTTCAGTTCTTTTTCGAGAACGAGGGGGTTGCATCGCTGGAAAGTTTTGAGAAGAATATTCCCAGTATTTTCACCATAGAAACCATTGAGCCCACTGTTGTCCAGGTGCTGTCTAAAGCCGTTTTTTTTCAGATGCTGGACGAACTAGGGCAAGATTCCGAGTTCCTGAAGGCATTACTGGAAATCTCGTTCGAGCGGCAACGGCATTATATGAACGAATTTCTCTCGCGTCTCCGGGATACGCCGCAACAGCGGTATATTAATCTTCTCAAGGAGCGGCCGCATATCGTCAAGCGGGTACCACAGCATTATATAGCGTCCTACCTGGGCATTACCGGCGTCCATCTTAGCCGGATCAAGAATCAACTGACGCAAAAGGGTAGATCCCGCGGTATTTGACCCGCGGCATTTGGTCCGCGGCATTTGATAACAAATGTTATCGCCGGGGTTCTCGTGTCGGTTCTACCTTTGACAAAAGATTGTATATGAAAGCAGCAGTATTATATGGCCAGGGGGAAGCGCCGAAATACGTGGACCTTCCGGAACCAGTTCCGCAGGATGCGGGAGAGGTATTGGTATCGGTAAAAGCCGTTGCATTAAAACATCTGGACAAAAGCCGGGCAAAGGGGACGCATTATTCCACCGAGGGGGATTTGGCTGATGCGAGAGTCATTGGCGGTGATGGAGTTTGCGTGCTGCCCGATGGAAGCCGGGTTTATGCACTGGGTGCCGGTGGAATGATGGCGGAAAAGGCGGTCGTAGCGACCGACAGGACGGTGCTTTTACCGGCTGGGTTGGATGATCTTGTCGCGGCGGCTCTCCCAAATGCCGTATTCGGGGCCGCGATGGCGCTTCGATTTCGGGCGGGGATCA
>Ga0302309_10000868_pt1 | contig 31411 bp, 24 predicted proteins | sample III_Palsa_N1_1_FD_200453 | JGI IMG/M metagenome (GOLD analysis project Ga0302309, IMG submission 200453) | Peat permafrost microbial communities from Stordalen Mire near Abisko, Sweden - III_Palsa_N1_1 | ecosystem: Environmental > Terrestrial > Soil > Palsa > Peat permafrost | place: Sweden... | reverse complement strand
CGCGGGCATTTGAGCCCGCGCAAATGCCGGCAGGAAGGGAAGCAATAATATGAGCAGCAGCAGTCGTCTCATGGTTTGGTGGCTTTTAGCACTTGGACGGCGTCGTCATTTTTGGCGATGATCAATAGTTTTCCCGTGAGCGTTTTTAGCTCGACCATGGCGCGTACGTCGCCGCCGATGTAGACGCCGCTTTGGGCGGGGTCGACGGGCTGCCATTGTGGTCCGGGTCCCTTCAGCAGCATGCCAAGGGACGCATCGCAGCGGCCGAGCTGGCTCCGGTAAGGGAAGAAGTTGCCGGAAACAAGGATGTCCTTTTTGCCGTCACCGTCGAAGTCATCGAATGCGGCGCCATACACCTTTGAGAACTGGGCCGCCAATGGAAAGGGGGCAAAGGCGAATTTTCCATTGCCACGATTGTAGAGCACACCCGAAGCGAGTTCGGTACAACGAAGGACCTTTGCATGCGCGAGCTTATCGGCGGGGAAGATATTGTCGATGCTGGCGTCGGCATAGGACGCATAGCTGTTGAATTTCTTTTTCAGCGTGACGATCTGATCGAGCAATTCATCGCGGGAAGCCATGGGATAACTCTTGCCCTGGATATAATAACAAAGAATGGGATCAAGGGAGCCGTTGTCGTCGAAGTCGGCGGCATAGAGGGTCATGGGCTGCGCGGGCGAAGCCTTAAACTGGTTGTTATACCCGCAATTGCCCAGGATGAAGTCCATTTTGCCATCGCCGTCGACATCGGCTGGTGTGATGGAAGACCACATGCCGTCGAGGTTGGTGAGGCCGGCAGCGGCGGATACATCGGACAGTTTGCCTTTGTCGTTGCGGTAGAGATGGGGTGACATCCATTCGCCTGCAATCAGCAGATCAGGGTATTGAGGGTCGTCGAGGGAGGAGAATGACGCTGCTTTTACCATGCCCGGCAGCCGGAGATCGGGGCCAACCTCATCCGTGACATCGGTGAACTTGATGACCCCGTTCTTACTGTCATTGCGTAGCAGGTAGCTCTTTGAAGGCAGCGGAAAGGAGCCGGGCACGCCGCGGCCGCCGACAAACAGATCGATACGGCCGTCGTGGTTGAAATCGCCTGCCGCGATGGCGAATTTACTGCTGAGCATGGGCGGCAAGGCGTCTGCCGGCGCCGGCGTAAAGTTGCCCTTGCCGTCGTTGAGATAGAGGTGATCCTGGAAGCCGGCGGATTGATCGTTGTATTCGTTGCCGCCGCTGACGACATAGAGGTCCATGTCGCCGTCGCCGTCGGCGTCGAAGAAGATGGCGTTGACCTGTTCGGCTACGGTGTCGGTGGCCCAGGGCTGGTTGGGCGAGAGCCGGAAGGTGCCGTCGGTTGATTGCAGGAAGAGCTGGCCTGCCTGGCCGATGGCGCCGCCAAAGTATACATCCTCCAATCCATCGCCGTTGACATCGGCGTGGGCAAGGGCGGGTCCTTCGCGGGAGAGCTGGTATGGCAGCAGGGGCTCGTCCTTGAAGTCGATAAAATCGTTCTCGTGGTGGTGAAAGGTGATGCCGGCGGTACTCGTAACATCTTTAAACAACCTGACCGCCGTCTCGCCAACCGCAGCCCTGACGAGACCCGTGCCTTCGCTCAAGTTGAGCGTCTGATCCGGCTGCGGCGCTTCGAGCACGGTGACGCTGTCATCGGGCCAGGTGATGGTGATATTGCGGATGGCCTGGTCTTTCCGGAAACCAAAGAAGAGCTCGGGTGGCATCGACGACTGATAGCCGCGGATGGGATAGAGTTCCTGGTACTGGGTGCCGCCGTCGGTGGTAGTCAGGGTCGCCTTGGCGCCGAAGGCCCGGGTGTTGAGTCCCCTACCGGCGAGGCGAAGCCTGATCCAGTGATTTTTCATCAGCTCGTTCTCGTTGTTGCGATAGACCATGGCCGGTTCATTGTTGTTGCAGACGACGAGGTCGAGGTCGCCATCGTTGTCGAGATCGGCATAGGCGGCGGCGTTGGACACGGTTGGCCGTGACAGGCCCCAATCCTCCGTTGTATTGGAAAAGGTCAGGTCGCCATTGTTGCGGAAAATATAATTACTGACCTTATTGGAGGGCATCTTGCGGACCAGGTCCAGCGTTTTAAAATTCTGTTCGCCTCTTTTGAGGGCCGCCATCCGGGCGTCGGGCTCGGTGTATTTGAGAAAGTCGAGGTTGGTGAAATCGCGGAGATAGCCATTGCTGACAAAGAGGTCCTTCCAGCCGTCGTTATCGAAGTCGGCGAGGAGTGCGGACCAGGACCAGTCGGTGTTGGATACGCCGGCGAGCTGGCCGATCTCGGAGAAGCGGAGGTGTCCGGTCTGATCGATGCCTTCGTTGAGGTGCAGCATGTTCCGCATCTGCTGGTGGTAATAGCCGCTGTCCAACAGGAGGTGGTAGGCGTCGTATTCATCGGGGCCCTTGAGGAGTTTTTGCCGGTGGTTGTCTTCCGGCAGCATGTCGAGGGTGAGAACATCGGGGCGGCCGTCATTGTTGTAATCGGCGATGTCACTGCCCATGGAGTACTTGCTGATATGCGTAAACGATTTGTCCAGGGACTCGGTGAAGGTGCCGTCGTGGTTGTTGACATAAAAACAATCCTTTTCGGTGTAGTCACTGGTGGTATAGATATCGGGCCAGCCGTCTTTATTGACATCGCTCACGGTGACGCTTAATCCAAAATTAAGGGGGTTGTTGACGATGCCGGCCTTGAGGGTTACATCGGTAAAATGGATGTGACCGGCGGCGTCGCGATCCTGGCGAAAGAGGCGGTTGCCGAAGTGGAAGTCGGGAGTCGCGCGGGTCTTGCGGGTATTGAGATAAGGATTGTAGGTGTGATTGGAATGATCCAGCAGGAACATGTCGAGATCGCCATCCTTGTCGTAATCGAAGAAGACGGCCTGGGTGGATTGGGTGCCGGGTGCGTCGAGGCCATATTCCTTTGCCATCTCCTTATAGATGGGGATCCCGTCTTTGATCCCCTGGCAGATGTATAACTCGTTGCTGAGTTTTGTGGAGTCGTCGTACTTGCCGGAGTGGCAGACATAGATATCCAGCAATCCGTCGCCGTTCACGTCGGCGATGCTGACGCCGGTGCACCAGGTGCCGTTGCCTGCGACATGGGCTTGTCGGGTCACGTCTTCGAAGGTGAAATTGCCTTTGTTCAGAAAGAGTTTGCAGGGACCTGTATTGCCGGAAAAGAAGATATCGTCAAGGCCGTCATTGTTAAGGTCGGCGATGCCCACGCCGGCGCCGTTATAAAGGTATTCGTAACGGAAGATATTGAGGGAGTCGTCCTCCTCGATCTTGTTGAGATAGGAAATGCCCGTCTGTTTTTCGCTCATCAGCGAGAACAGCGGTGTTGACTGTGCCGGCAGGAGCACGGGCAGCAGGCACACTATGGTGATGACAAGTAGTTTCATTTCAGGTCGATGTTTTCATCGCCTTCCTTATAAGGAAGGAATCCCATCATCAGGGTCATCATTTCATCGGTGGTCTTCATGTCGCCCATCGAGAAGGTGTTCTTGGGCGGGTTATTGGGGTTGTTTGGGTTGGCGGTGGTGTTGTCGTAGGTGCCTTCGATGTGGATGACCGAGCCCTTGGTCACTTTTATCGGGTGGGCAAAGCGGTAGATCTCCTGCCAGCGGAAGTCCCATTCGGGAATGTGTACCAGTTTGATGGTATCGCCGGCGGGTGTCGTAATATACGCTTTATATTCTTTGCCGAGCAAGTGCATATGGGGCCACACATAGAGGAGCGACTGATCTTCGTTGGGGTTGGTGACCTCGAGGCGGAAGGTCTGAACGGTGTTGGCCTTGATGTAAAAGATGGGCTCGATCTGGTTCTCGCCGATGCCACCGGAGCCGAAGCTCACCACTTTCATGGTGCGGGTGACCGGCGTCTTTTTGAAAAAGATGTTGACGCCGCAGATGCTGGATTCATAGGTGGCCGAGGGCGCGTAGTGGACCGTGAGGAGGATGACACCGCGTTTTGGCATCACCCAGCCGAAGGCTTTTGGAAAGTATTCGTAACTGGTGCCCGGTATCCAGCCGCCATAGTAGGACATGATCTTTCGGTAGGGCATGTATTGATCGACCTTGGTGCGGTCGTCATCGGTGGCGTTCACATAAGGCGCGGTATTATAGAGGTCGATCGACTTATCCGGTACTGCCTGGATCGCATAGTTGGCGTGGTGGATGAGTTTTTTGTTATTACAGAAGAACTCGATGGCTTCGACGTTGGCGGTGTCCTTGAGTTCGAAGGGTATCTTGAATAGTACGAAGCGTTCACCATTGTCGCCGGGCAAATGAAAAGAGTCGCTGGCGGTCAGGACGAGATCCGGTTTGCGGCCATAGAGGGTCCCGCGAACGAGGTTACGCGGGGCCGGCGGTGCGTCGGCGGGTTTGCCGGCGGGTGCATTGTTGTCGATCCATTTGGTGAGCAGGGTTATTTGAGCCTCGCTGAGGGCGCGTTCGTTGGCGAAATGGCGGTAGCTGCCATCGGCACGCCATGGCGGCATATAGTGACTCGTGACGACTTTTTTTATAAAGGAGGCGCGTTTGGCGACGTCCTCATAGGTCAGGAGGGAAAAAGGGGCGGCTTCGCCGGGCTGATGACAGGGTGCGCAGGTACTGAGGATGATAGGCGCAATATCTTTGTAGTAGGTGGGGTCCTGCGCATACGACGCGGTGGCCATGATCAGCAGGAGGGCGGTAAAGGCGGCTTTTGGATACATAGCGGGGTTAAAAATCGTTTAAGCTAATTCAAAAGTCATTCAGAGCTAATTCAAAAGTCATTAAGCTAATCAAAAGTCATTAATCAGACAGCCAACGGGCTCGGTCTTTCTGACCGGCGGCGGCTGGTGCCTGAGGCTGTAGTCGATGGCGTCTTGTAAATAGTTTTGGGTTGGTTTGCCCGCAGCCCTTCCGAGTGCTTTATACCAATTGTCGATGGCGCCCTGGTAGATCACGATGTTGTCAGGGCCGAGCAGGATGGCCTCGGGTGTAGTGGTCGCGTGCATGGAATGGACGAGTTTGAGGTCACGGTCGATCTGAAGCGGATAGGTGATATGGTATTTGGTGGTGAAAGCGGTGATATCGGTGTCTTTCCAGGTCTTGCCGGGGACGATGCCATGGATGGTTATTTTTCCGGCGTATTGCTGTTCGAGTTGATTGAGGGTGCGGGTGTAGTTCTGGCAGAGGGGGCACTCGGGTGAGAGGAAGACATAGAGTTGGAGTCCCGGCGCCTGAGCATGGGTCAGCTGCCAGCCGACAACCAGGAGGACCCACATATATCTTTTCAGAGGCGGCATATGGTATAAAAATACTAAACTCCGGACGAATCGATCGTCCGGAGTTTAGCGGGTTTAATAATTATTGCATATCCCACCAGACGCGGCCCGTGGCGTCGGAAGGACTGCTGCCAAAACCGGGGTCCGTCTCCATCTGAGTGTAGGCGGCCTGCTGGTTGGCATAGTTGGCATCCGATGTCGGGAGGAGCGTCAGCGCGACCCTTCTGGGCACGACAAGGGGAGTACCGGAGTTGGTAAGCGGCTGCCATGCGAGCACGGTGCTTGTATTGGGGTAGCCCGTACGTTTCCACCAGGCCCAGGCTTCGCTGGGTTGACGGAAGAAGTCCACGTAGGCCTGGCAGGCGATCTGCTGCTCGCCGATGGTAGCGTTATAAGCGATACCAGTCTGCGCGAGATAGGTGCTGATCTGGGTAGCGGTAACGGGTGTATAGCCTACGATACCGGCTGCGGTCGCGCGAGCGTCATAGAACTGAATGGAGGCGGTGACCCCGTTGTTGTACCAGATAGACGGGTTGTCCGTGGTAAGTCCCTGGAAGGCGAAATCGGCCCTTAAGAAACAATATTCGGCATAAGTGAGGACGGGATAGAAACCTACGCCTGTCCCGGCGCCGTTGCCATCGTTTTCGTTATAGTCCGGCGTAAAGAGCCGGTGCTGTAATTGGGAGATAGGCGTGTCCTTTGCCGTGTACTGGCTCTGCCAGTAAGCGTCACTGCAGGTATCCGGATCCGTGGGGCTGCCAACATAGCCGCCGCCAGTGACCTGGCGGAAAAAGACCGGCAGGCGGGGATCGCTGTAGGTTTTAAAGAAATTGACCATCGGCGCGGAAGCGAGAAAAGTGCTGGGATTGAAGTTGCCGCTTTGGAGCGCGAATGCGGGGCCTACCAGCAACACCCAGCTATCCGCGTTGGAGGACATCTGGTTGGCATCTCCCAATACCTGGTTGATGATGGTGGCTGCGCCGGTGGAATTACGCTTGATTATCCTTGCGGCTATTTTCAGGCGCAACGCATTCCCGGCTTTTTCCCAGGCCAGGGCCTGATCGGTAGCCCCGCCATAGAAGGGGTCATTCCCGCTGTAGAGGGTCTGCGTACTTTCCGTTGTAGCCTCGAGCGTGCTCACCGCATTCTTGATCTGGAGGTCCAGGGAATCGAACAGGTTCTCCTGTGTGTCGTAAGTGGGTGTCAGCGTACCGCCATACCGGGCCTCAAAAGCCTGGGAATAGGGGATGCTGCCGTTGATATCACTGACATAAAAGGCGTAGTAGGCCTTGTAGATCGTGGCGATGGCATTTTCGTCGATCCGTTGTGCCTGCTGGGCGGCGGTCATGTTCGAGATCAGGTGCGGGATATCAGCCAGTGCCAGGCCTACATTGCCGTAAAAGTTGCCGTAGCGATAGTTGAAATTGCCCCCTTCGTTGGTGAAATTGGGGGAATTGCCTGCGCCGCCGGTAGTCATCTGCATCCAGGGCATGATCGCGCGATAATAGTCATAATAGTACTCGAAGGAATTGGCATAGGCCGTGGATGCAAAGAGAAACTGTGCACCCGGATCAACCGCGGTCAGCGTGGAAGGGTTGATGTTGGCTTCAACGAATGCCGATTTTTTACAGGAGGCCACCAATACCATGGGTATCAGCGCTAAGAATAGATATTTATATCGTTTCATGATTCTGTTGTTTTGTTGATTGCGAATTAAAAGGAAGCATTTAAGGTAGCTCCATAACTTCTTATTAAGGGCAATCCACCGCCTTCGGCGAAGGCAGAGGCCTGGTTATTGTACAGACCTTCGGGGTTGATACCGTCCCTGGCGTTCTTCCAGATATAGATGATGTTCCTGCCGGTCAACGTAAACCGGAGAGCGTTCAGGTGCAACGGCCTGAGTACGGACTGAGGCAGGTTATAGCCAAGCGAAACCTGGCGAAGTGCAACCCAGGAGTTGTCGAAGATAGACTGTGCCCGGATACCGCTGGACCACTGGTACAGGTTCTCATAATAGGCATACGCGGGAACGGGTGTGACGAGCCCCTGTTGTACCGCACTGGCATAGGTCATGCCGCCGACATCGGTGCCGCCGATAGTGGTACCGTCGGCAAAGACGCCTTTTGGAATGATCCCGTCGGTATGGGTGCCGTTCGCATCGGTATAGGTCAGACCGCCGAGGGCAGTATTCCTGCCGTGTAAAGTGTTCTTAAGTGAGCCCGTTTCGGAACCGTACTGATCCGTAGCGGACGCCAGCAAACCGCCGACCTTGGAGTCCACCTGGATGCCGAGTACGAAGCTCTTGTAGGTAAAGGTCTGGAAGGTGCCCCAGAGGAAGCGCGGCATGATATTGCCGAGGGTATCCTGGGTGCCGGGTGCATAGTCCGACTGACGCATATACGTGTAATAGTTACCGGTAGTACCGTAAGGTGCGGCGCCGATAACCTTTTGACCGATGGCCCCGGAGTTCTTGCCTTCGTATTTAGCATAACCGTAGCCCGTGGTGACGAGACCATACGTCTGTCCTGCGACCGCATAAGCTGCCGCGTCCGCGCCGAAGGCCAACTGGAGCTGATAATTCTGAACACCCGGATACAGGGAAATGACCTTGTTCACGTTGCGGGTGAAATTGACGGTCATGTCCCAGCTGAAATTCTTTGTCTTGATGGGAGATGCGGTCAGCAAGAGCTCGATGCCTTCGTTCTGGATATTACCGGCATTGATGTAGCGGGAAGAGATGCCGCTTTCCTGGTCGGCCGGGAGCGAGATGATCTGGTTGAAGGAGTTCTTCTTGTACCATGCGGCGTCGAGTCCGACTCTGTTGTTCAGGAAGCGAAGGTCTGCTCCAAACTCGACCTCACGGGCCAGTTCGTTCTTGAGGTTCGGATTCCCCAACGTCGTATTGTAATTGCCCTGACCATCGGAAAAGGAATAAAGCGTCTGGTTGGCATTTGAGGCGTTGTTGAAAGTCCCGTTAGAAACGGTTAAAGAACCATAGTTGCCGTAACTGTTAGTGGTATAGGCGGCGGCGTCATAACCCGTCCACCCAATGCTTCCCCTCAACTTACCATAGGAGAGAACGGAATTGGAGTTCTTGAACTGGGGCAATTCGGTGAATACCCAGGCCAGGCCGACACTCGGATAAGCATAGGTATAGTCCCCGTGCCCGTTGGCGTAGGTGAGTGAAGACGACCAGTCGTTCCGCAGGCTATAGGTCAGGGTCAACTGATCCTTCCAGGTCAGGTCGCCATAAGCATAGATGGCGTCATACCGGTAGGTGGGGTTATAGGTCTGCGAAATCGTTGGAGCGGAAACGGAATTTGAGAGAAAATAGAGGCTGGGTGTCTGGAGACCGCCGACTGTGTTCCCAGTCGTGATGTTGCCGCCGAGCTGCCGATTGGTTTCACCGCCCACGGAGAAATTAAGGTCGAAGTCCTCGCCGAACTTCTTATTAGCACTCAAAACGCCCTGGAAACGGGTATTTTTATAGTCGCTTTCGATCAGCTGATAGTTGCCGCCGCTGAAGCCGGCGTTGGGACCGTTGTATTTCTCTTGCGTCTCGTCATTGTAATTCTGGACGTTGGCGCGAATAAGACCGGTTAGCCAGGGAAGGATCTTGGCGTTCAGGTCAAGGTTTCCGAGGAGAACGTTCTCGTTCCGGATATTGTTGTCCTGGTAAGCCGGCCAAATGGACGCCGCGAGCAAGTAAGGGTCGTTGGTCAGGCCTTGTTTGACGCCGCCGTTGACCGGATCGATATAATTGTGTTTGTAATAACCAATGTCGGCGCCTCTGGAAGCCAGGTAAATAAAGTCCTGTACGGGATTGCCTTGGCCGCCAATGGACTGGATGTCGCCGCCCCCACCCTGTTGGATCGGGTTGATGACCTTAGTGCTGGTGTAGTTGACGCTGGCGTCCAAAGAGAGGATGCTGGACAACTTGTGCGTGGCGCGTAAAGTAAAGGCGTTCTTGTTCATGCTATTGTTCGGCATGACGCTGGTGTTCCACAGGTTGGTCCAGGAAGCGCGGAACGTACTGGTTTCGTTGCCGCCTTCGACCGCCACGTTGGAATTGATGTATTCTCCCGTCTGGAAGAAATCCTTCAGGGGATTGTTGGCCTTCCAGGGGATGACGCGGCCATCGAGGTCCTTGACCGGTTTGCCATCGAATTGGGGACCATACGAATATCCACCGTTGCCCTCCGCGTTGCCATAAGGCGAGGCGCTGATATCCACTAGACGATCGCCGGTGGCGGGGTCAGTCTTGAAGGTGGAAGAGAGGCCGCCGCCGTAGGTATTCTGCAGATCGGGATATTTGTAGGCCTTATCATTGGAGATAGTTTGGTTGTAAGTAACACCCAAACCTTTTCTCGCATGTCCTTTCTTTGTTGTAATAAGGATGACACCGTTCAGACCCAGTTCGCCATAAAGCGCGGAGGCCGCGGAGCCCTTGAGCACCGTAAGACTTTCATAGTCGTCCGGGTTCAGGTCCTTGATGATGTTGCCATAGTCGGCGCCGGTACCCCAGGAATCCGCGCCGGTGGTGGCGGGCTGGAGCAGGATACCGTCCAGTACGACGAGCGGCTCGGTATTGCCCGATAAGCGTGCATTCCCCCGGATCTGGATACGGGAGCTGGAAGAAGGACCGCCGGTTCCCTGGGAGATGGTCACCCCGGCTACCTTGCCTTGCAGGGCGTCTCCGATGTTGGAGTTGTTGGCGGCGACGAGCTCACTTCCCTTTACTTCCGTAATGGAATAGGAGAGCTTACGGGTGCTCTGGCGACCACCGAAACCGGTGACGACGACTTCACCCAGCGCGCTGCTGTTCTTTAAGAGCAGGACCGACACCGCGCCATTGACGCCGACGGTCGCTTCTTTAGACACATAACCGATGGAGCTGAAGACAAGGACCTCGCCTGCCGCGGCGTGGAGGGAAAAGGCACCGGCGTCATCGGTGATGGCGCCTTTACTGTCCGCAGTTCCTTTTACTTTGACGGAGACGCCCGGGACGCCAAGACCGGAGCTGTCCCTGACAACGCCGGTAACCAGCCGCTTGTCCTGGGCATGCGAGGCTAGCCCAAGCAGCAGGAAGGCGACAAAAAGCGTCGCAAATGCGAACGTTGGCTTGAGTGTTCGTTTCATGAGCAGTTGTTTTGTTTTTGAATTTTTAGATGGTATGTGTGTATGATGGCAACGTTAACAGCAATGTCAGTCAAATGGCGTTGGTCAAAAGTTAGTCAGGTAGTATAAATAGGACGGTCATTGTAAATAGGAAACGCGAGGTCTTTCGTGATGAAGCTTTTTGGAAAGGTCTTCTTCATAGTTGTCCATGACAAGGGCGGCGGCGCCCACCAGTTCTGCGTCATACCCAAGGTTTGATACTTCGATCCCGGTGTTGACGGCCAGCCGGGGGATACAGTGTTCGTTGAGGGCCTGTTGAATGGGTGTCTGCCAGATCTTTCCGGCGAGTGCGCCCCGGCCGCCAAGGATAATGGTCTCGGGGTTGAGTAAGTGGATAAGGATGGCGACCCCACGCCCGATATTATAGCCGGCTTCCGACAGCAGCTCGACCGCGAATTTGTCCCCTTTGCCCGCCGCCATGATCACCGACCTGGATGCCTGGTCGAGATTACTGGCTAATTGCTGCTCGGTTAGGAGCGTGGCCCTGCCACTTTGGATACCCTCGAGCGCCTTTTCCACCACCACCACCAAAGAAGCTTCGGTCTCCAGGCAACCGCTCTTGCCGCAGCTGCACAATTTATTATTGGTGAACAGCGGCAGATGGCTGAACTCACCGGCGAACCCGTTGTAACCTCTGAAGAGCTCACCGTTGAGGATGAGCCCCAGGCCAATACCCCATCCCAGATTGACAACCATTGCACTCTTTTTGTTGCGTGCTGCCCCAAAGTTGAGTTCCGCAAGGGCGATCAGGCTGGAGTCATTCTCAATATAGGTCTGGACCTTTAGTTTCTCCGTTATATATTGCGTGATGCATCTGTCCCCATTTCCTAAGAAAGAGTAGTTCACCCCTTTTTTCGAATCCACGAATCCCGGCATCCCGATACCGATACCGGCTATCTTCTCTTTGGAGATACCCGAGCGGAGAATATACTCTTCGAGCTTTTCGGCCAGGGTATCCAGGGCCTGGTTATTCTTCGACAGATGCAACTCGAATTTTTCCACGGCGCATACGTGCTGCCGTTGCATGTCCATGATGACGATCCGGGTGAAGAGCTGATCCATGGCGACCGCTACAGTATACATCCGATCGGGCCGCAGCGAATACATCTGCGGTCTTCTCCCGCCGGTGGAGGGGGCATAGCCTGTTTCTACGATATCGTTGTCCCTGATCAATTCGTTTAGCATTTTAGTCGTCAATGGCAAACTTGTCTTTATACGGGTGCTAAGATCTAAACAGGATAGGGCGTTCGAAAAATATAGTTGGGTGATAATCTTCCCTTTATACAATAAGTTTTTCTCACGCATAACGATAGTTAGGTAATGGCAGCTCTTTTAATTGAAAATGAAGTTAAGAAACTTTTATAAAAAAATTAAAAAGAAGTTAATTTTTTTATGTTAGTGTGGGTAATTAACAATTTTTCCCGCTTAACCAGTCCCGAAACCAGTATCCTGAGCTCTTAATTGTCCGGAGTTGGGTCTCGAAGTCTACGTGGATGAGGCCGAAACGGGCTTTATAGCCTTCGGCCCACTCGAAATTGTCCATGAGGGTCCAGGCGAAGTACCCCTTTATATTGACCCCTTCTTTTTTTGCCCGGAGGAGGGCGAGGAGGTATTGCTGGTAGTAGTCGACGCGGGCCTGGTCATTTACAGAGCCATTGACGACCTCATCTCTGAAAGCGGCGCCGCCTTCGCTGACGATGATCTCTTTTACGCCGCCATAGAGCCAGAAGCGTTTGAGGATGCGGTAGAAGCTGTCGGGGTTGATCTCCCACCCCATGGCGGTATGGGGCACTTTGCGGGTTGCGGCGCGGACCTCGGAGGCGTTCACGATGGGGATGAGCGGGTTATAACGGACGACGGTAGGGAAATAGTTCTGGATGCCGATGAAGTCGAAATTAAACTGCATCCGTTCGGTGTACTTCCAGCTTCGGTTGTGGAGTTCCAGGCGTTCGAGGAATTTGAAGTCTTCCCGCGGGTAGCCCCGGCCGAGGGCCGGTTCGATAAAGAGGCGGTTCATGAGGATGTCCATGCGCTTTGCCGCCGCGATATCTTCATTGGAATTGGTGTAGGGCAGGACCTCGGAGCAGCTGAAGCTGGTGCCGATATGGGCGTTAGGGACGTGTTCGCGAAGGATTCTGCCGCCTTCCGCCTGGGCCAGGGCCGCGTGGTGGATGGCGGGAAGGAAATTAGAGAGTCCCATCCTGCCGGGGGCGTGGCGGCCGAGCATATAGCCCAGGCTGGTGAAGCCAAAGGGCTCGTTCAGGACGATCCAGTCCTTGACGGTATTGCCGTATTCGGTGGCGCAGAGCGTGGCATAGCGGATGAACCATTTGAGCATGAGGTGGCTGGTCCAGCCGCCTTCTTTTTCGAGGGCAACGGGCAGGTCCCAGTGATAAAGCGTCAGATAAGGTGTCATGCCGAGTTTGAGGCATTCATCGATGACTTTGTGGTAGAAGGCGATACCTTCTTTATTAACGCGGCCGATGCCTTCGGGCAGGATGCGGGCCCAGGACAGGGAGAAGCGAAAGACGGTGAAGCCCAGGGCCTTTGCCAGGAGGATATCGTCTTTGTAGCGGTGGTAGAAGTCGCAGGCGGTGGTGGGGCGGCCGCCGCCTTTGATCTTGCCCTGGCGGCGGGAAAAGGTATCCCAGATGGATGGGCCTTTGCCGTAGGCATTCCATGCGCCTTCGTTTTGTGCCGCGGCCATGGCTACACCCCATTGAAAATCGTCGCCGAACTCTTTTGCGTTCAGTTTATACAGCTGGTTCATATTTGTAGCATGGTTTCGAGCAGGGTATCGGGATCGGTCCAGCGGACCGAGAGGTCCCGGTGGAACCAGGTAAGCTGGCGCTTCGCATACTGCCGGGTGTTGGTTTTGATGGCGTTGACCGCTACCTCGAGGGATGTTTTTCCGTCCAGGAAGTGGAATAGTTCTTTGTACCCGACGGTTTGCAGGGCGTTGTGGGAGCGGTACGGGAGAAGCCGTATCACTTCTTCCAAAAGGCCTTCCTGCATCATAGCGTCGACCCGACTGTCGATTCGCTGGTTTAGTTGTTCTCTGGGCAATTGGAGGCCGATGGTAATGATCCTGAAAGGGCGTTGACGTGGTTCGCGGCTTTGAAAGGAAAGTATGGATTGCCCGGTGGACAGGCGTACTTCGAGAGCACGCATGAGTCGCTGCGGGTTGAGGATCTCGCCGGCGGCATAGTAGGCGGGGTCGTATTTTTGGATCTCCGTTTGCAGCCAGCCCAGGCCCTGTTCTTCATAATGAAGCCGGATATGGCTGCGGATGGATTGGTCGACGGGCGGGATGGTATCGAGCCCGTCGGTGAAAGCCCGGATATAAAGGCCTGTGCCCCCCACCATCACTACGGCCGGTGCCTGTTGGAATAGCTCCGCGGTCCACGCCAGGGCGAGGTGTTCGAAGGTGGCGGCGCTGACCTCATCGGCGACGGAATGCGAATTGATAAAGTAATGATGAACGGCCTGGAGCTCGGCGGTTGTGGGCTTGGCCACGCCGATGTTGAGTTCCCGATAGCACTGGCGCGAATCGGCGGAGATGATGCCGGTTTGCAGGTGGCGTGCCAGCCGGACGGCCGCCGCCGTTTTTCCGACGGCCGTGGGTCCCACGATAATTATGACAGTTGGCGTTTGCAAGATGGTGGGTCGATGTCTATCAGCTATTCTTCGGTGCCGGCCTCTTCGCCAGCTTCTTCTTCCCCTTCCTCACGCTCTTCGCTTTCTTCGGCTTCGGTCGCTTCTGCCGATCCGTCCGCTCCCAGCACTGCAAAGCCCTCGGTTCCCTTGGTGAGGTCGTATTTTTCCTCGATCTCGGTGAGTTTATCGCCCACCAATCCCTTTGTACCATATTGGGAAGGCGCGATACCCTCGGTTTTTACCACCACCGGGTAATCCAGCTTTCCGCTATCTTCCTTGGAGACGTTGATCAGCTCGACCAAGAAGCTCCAATTTTTTACGAAGTCGTAGACGTAGATGAATTTTTGGTTGGGGTCCCTGATCTCGGAGCCGACTGTCGTCGCGTCCATCAGCAGGGGTTCCACCTTATAGGGCTTATCGTATTTGTCCAGAGAGATCTCCCTTCCCCGCTGCCAGTGATCGTTGCTGCGATAGAAGGTGGCCTGGTGCTTGCTGTCGAATTCGTAGGCTTTCAGGATCACCTGGTGCAACTGCAGGAAATGTTGCGTATGCCTCACCGCTACATCTCTGTAAACGCTATCGTCTTCCTCGAAATAGACCCGGAATTTCAATATCGCCATGGCTACAATTCAATTTTGAGTTCACAAGATACAATAATTCAACAATTTTGCTATTTCGCCGCCGGGAGATGGAGCTCGGCCGCTTTTTGCATCATGAAGGCATAGGCAGCGTCGTAGTTATTTTCAATGACGCCGTCGAGGATCGCCTCGCGGATGGCGTTCTTGATGACCCCTACGATGCGGCCTGGGGGCAGGTTGAACGTCGCCATGATCATTTCACCCGTCAGGGGTGGCTGCCAGTTGCGGATGCGGTCCTTGTCTTCGACGGCTTTCAGCCGCTCCCGGACCAGTTCGAAATTCTCCAAAAAGCGCCGGACCTTTTGTTTGTTCTTGGAGGTGATATCCGCTTCGCAGAGGGTCATCAGCGAGTCGATATCATCGCCGGCATCGAAGAGGAGGCGGCGGATGGCCGAATCCGTGATATTTTCCTTCGTCAGGCTTATTGGACGCAAATGGTATTCCACCAATTTCTGGACGAAGCGCATCTTTTCGTTGAGGGGCAGTTTTAGCCGGGCGAAGATCTTGGGGATCATTCGGGCGCCCACGACCTCGTGGCCGTGGAAGGTCCAGCCATGGCCTTGTTCGAACTTTTTGGTCGCCGGTTTGCCGATGTCGTGCAGGATGGCGGCCCAGCGCAGCCAGAGGTCGTCGGTATGGGGACAGATATTATCGAGGACCTGCAGGGTGTGGTAGAAATTGTCCTTATGTCCCAGGCCATCGATATATTCCGCGCCCGCCAGATCGACCATCTGGGGGAAGATGATCTTGAGCAGACCGCTTCGATACAGCAGGTCGAAGCCGATAGAGGGTTTGGGGGTAAGGATGATCTTGTTTAGCTCGGTGGTTACCCTCTCCTGGGAGACGATCTTCATCCGGTGGGCATCGGCGACGATGGCGAGGTAGGCTTGCTCTTCTATAGTGAAGCCCAGCTGCGTGGCGAAGCGAACTGCACGCAGCATGCGGAGCGGATCGTCGCTGAAGGTATGCAAGGGGTCGAGCGGGGTGCGGATGAGTTTTTGTTTCAAGTCGCTCAGCCCGTTGAAGGGATCGATGAGTTTGCCATAGTCTTTGCTGTTAAGGCTGATCGCCATGGCGTTGATCGTGAAGTCACGCCTTAACTGATCTTCCTCCAGGGTGCCGGGTTCTACGTCGGGTTTCCGGGACTGTTCGCGGTAGCTTTCTTTTCGGGCGCCGACGAATTCTATCTCCCAATCGTTCCATTTGATCTGGGCTGTACCAAAATTCTTGAAGAAGGATACTGCGGGTTTGGGTTCGAGCATTTCAGCGACCCTGTGGGCGAGCTCGATGCCATCGCCGGTGCAGACGATATCGGCGTCCTTCGTGGGGCGGCCAATGAGTTTATCGCGGACGAAGCCGCCGATCAGGTAGGCTGGTTCGCCCAGGCCGGCGGCGGCCTTTCCTATGATGTCGAAGACGAATAATTCCTTTTCTGTGCAGTTAATGTCCATACCGACGCGAAGTTATATAATGTGCGTAAGATTCGCCGTCCCGAAAAATGAAGGCTGCTAAAGTCCGGGTGCCGCGCTACCGCCTGTAAGGGTTTTTATGAGCTGCTCGTCGCGAATTTTTCTGGCGCAGTTAAAATGCCCCAGGGGGCAGGCTTTGTAGCCGTGGAGCCCGCAGGGGCGGCAGTCGAGCGGTTCAGCTATCTCCACGATGTAGCTTTCGTCAGACAGGGGGCCGAAGCCGAAGCCGGGTATCGTGGAGCAATAGACGGCGGTGACGGGTGCGTTGACGGAAGATGCGAAGTGCATGGGAGCAGAGTCGTTCACGTAGTTCATGATGGCGTCACGCATGAGCGCCGCGGATTGGAGGAAGGTTAGCTTGCCGCTGAGGTCGACGAGATTGTCGGTCCCGGCCCTGGCTACGATCGATTGAGTCAGGGGCCGGTCCGATGGAGCGCCTAACAGAAATATTTTGTATTGTGCGGGGATCTGCCGGATAAAATCGGCCCATTTATCCCCGGGGTATTGCTTGGTAAACCAGACGGAGGCCGGAGATATCGTTATGTACGGCGCGCCCTTATAGACCCGAACTTTTTCGCTGTCTTCAGCCGTCGGGTAGAGTCGTGGCCGCACAGGCCGGTCGTCGGTAAAGGCGCTGATCAAGGCCTGGTTGCGATCGATCTCATGAAGGGCAGGCGTGCCTCCGCCTGATTTGACCGGCGGCGCCTCTCCCGCCTTTTCCGGAACGCTGATCACATGCGGGATGCGGTGCGTGAAAAAACGGCTGAATGGGTTTTTGTCGAATCCAATGGTTTCTTTGGCGCCGGAGAACATCGTGAGCAGGCCGGTAGCGGCGAAGCGTTGGACATTGATGACGGTGGAGTATTTTTTGCCGCGGATGAGGCGGCCCATCGTCCAAAGGTTTTTGAGCTTGTTTTGTTTTTTGTCCCAGACCAGGACCTCGTGAAGCCAGGGATGACCGGCGAGGAGGGCTTCATTGCCTTTCCTGACGAGAAAGTCGATCTGAGCGTCTGGATAATACCCATGTAATTTTTCCAGGAGGGCGGTGGCGAGGACCACATCGCCGATAAAGGCCGTCTGTATGACCAGAAATTTCTGCACGGGGCAAATTTAGGGGATTAGGGCCGGATGTCGGGGGGCCCATGCCGGGGCCGCCGCCAGATCCGAAGTCGCTGCCCCTGCCGTTAGGCGTGTATCACGGGCGAATGATCGTTGGCGTGCCGTCGGGATTCCATTTGATGATGGCCGAGGGTTCGCGGGGTGTGTGATCGTCACGGCGGTGTTGGACGGCATACTCCACGCCGGCTACGATGCGGGGATTGATCTCGTCGAAGAATGCGGGAGTGGCTTCGCCGGAGAGATTGGCGGAGGTGGAGACGATGGGTTTGCGGAATCGTTTGATGAGATGGCGACAGAATAGATCGTCCACGAGGCGGATGGCAACGGTGCCGTCGTCGGGGATGAGATTGGCGGCGAGGCCTATGGCGCCTTCATAGATGACCGTCGTGGGCTTGCTGACGGTGTGCAAAAAATCGAAGACCCGCAGGTCGGGCTGGCTGGTATATTTGAGGATATCGCGTTCATCGGCCATGAGCACGATCAGGCTCTTGGCCGCAGCGCGCTGTTTCAGGGCATAGACACGGGCTACGGCGGCTTCATCCGTAGCATCGCAGCCGATACCCCAGATCGTGTCGGTAGGGTATAGTATCAGTGCCCCGGCCTGTAGAGCAGCGAGGGCTTGTTCGAGGTCTGTATCCATTGGAGCCGTAAAATTAGGTAACTTTGCCACTCAAAAATGTTGCATCGGTTAAGTTTGCAACTCAAAAACGCTGAAATGGAATTGAAACAACTGATCGTGGAAGCCTGGGGCAACCGGGAACTATTAAAGGAAAGCAAACATGCCGATGCGGTACGCGCCGTTATCGAAGAATTGGACAAGGGGCGGCTGCGGGTGGCCTCGCCGGGTGGCGCCGGAGGATGGGTGGTCAATGAATGGGTCAAGCAAGCGATATTGATGTATTTCGGCATCCAGCCCATGCAGGTCTGGGATCTGGCCCCGTTTGAATTTTATGACAAGATGTTATTGAAGAAAGATTACAAATCGCTTGGCGTCCGGGCCGTGCCGCATGCGGTGGCACGTTATGGGGCCTATCTCGCGCGTAATGTGGTGATGATGCCGAGCTATGTGAATATCGGCGCCTATGTGGATGAGGGTACTATGGTGGACACCTGGGCTACGGTAGGCAGCTGTGCGCAGATCGGCAAGGGTGTACACCTAAGCGGCGGCGTGGGTATTGGCGGGGTGTTGGAGCCTTTGCAGGCGGCACCGGTGATCATCGAAGACGGCGCCTTCCTGGGCAGCCGTAGCATCGTCGTCGAAGGCGTCATCGTGGAGTCGGAGGCGGTGCTGGGCGCCAATGTCGTGCTCACGCAATCGACCAAGATCATAGACGTGAGCGGTCCGGCGCCCGTGGAATACAAGGGCAGGGTACCCGCGCGGAGTGTCGTCATCCCGGGCAGCTATCTGAAGAAATTCCCCGCTGGTGAGTACAATGTGAGTTGTGCGCTGATCATCGGGCAGCGGAAGCCGAGTACGGACCTGAAGACGAGCTTGAATGATGCGCTGAGGGATTTTAATGTAGCTGTGTAGCCTGGCGCCCCGACGCCCCTGCCGGGACTTGGGCGCGTATGCTTGATTTTATGAAAAAAACGGTATTACAAGGCTTCCTGATCTCCTTTACGGGGGCCATCATCTTCTCCACCAAGGCCATTTTGGTAAAGCTGGCTTTCCGGGATACCCACACGGACGGGCTGACCCTGCTGATGTTGCGGATGCTGCTGGCCCTACCCTTCTATCTGCTGATCGCGCTTTGGAGCGGCAGGAAATCGGGCAATGTGCGGATGCGGCCGCGTCAATGGGTGTGGGTGGTGGCGTTGGGACTGTTGGGTTACTATCTTAGTAGTTTTTTTGACTTCATCGGACTCCAGTATATCTCCGCCGGGCTGGAGCGGCTTATCCTGTTCCTGTATCCCAGTTTTAGTGTGCTCATCAATAGCGTTTTTTTCCGGCAGAAGATCAGCCGGGCACAATTTGGGGCGTTGGCGCTGACCTATACTGGTATCGGCATCGCGTATTTTGGGGAGTTGAAAATCGACACAGGCAATCCGAATTTTTACTGGGGGAGCTTTTTGATCTTTCTTTGTGCGATCAGCTATGCCTTCTATTTGTCGGGTACAGGAAAGGTAGTGCCTATCGTGGGCGCCGCGAAGTTCACTACGTATAGTATGATCTCAGCAACTACGGCAGTGCTTATGCATTATATTATCCGGCAGGCGGTGACCGGGTCGTCTCTGGCACCGGTGGGACCGGGCAGCGGAACCCTTTGGGGCTATGGGTTTTTGTTGGCGACGGTGGCGACGGTGATCCCGTCGTATATGTTGTCGGCAGGGATGAAACGGATCGGCGCCAATAATGCGGCGATCGTGACTAGTGTCGGGCCCGTGTCTACGATCTTACAGGCGCATTTTTTTCTGGGTGACAAGATCTTCATCGAGCAGGTGATCGGGACGGTATTGGTGATTGCGGGTGTGCTGCTGATCGGCTGGAAGGGGCGCAATACTGAGGCAGCCGCCGAGGCGGAAGCCGAGGCGGCGCACTAGCCGAACCCGCTCTTTGCCCAAGGCCTGCGGATCAGCGCTTTGTCAAGAAAAATTGCTGCTTTTTTGGGTGCAACCTGATCTTTGCATATATTTGCACCCCTGAACAATTAAAATGCCCAAGTGGCGAAATTGGTAGACGCACTGTGTTCAGGTCGCAGCGTCCGAAAGGGTGTGTAGGTTCGAATCCTATCTTGGGCACGAAGGCCCCTCAACTAAGTTGAGGGGTTTTTGCATTTGGAGTGTAAAGGAGCGGACAAATGCAAAAACCGCAGCGCCGAAGGCGCTGGGAAAAAGCCCCAAAACACCCCCACCGAATAAAATAGACCAGCCCCCGTTACTTGAAAATAGTCGCTTTAATCTTCGATCATTGGTAAAATAATATATGAGGGCCTTACGCTATCGTGAAAAATCGTATTGTTGGCTTTTACGCTCCGGATGTTTTTCCCTAAAGGCTCCCCGGTGTTCGAATTAACATCGTATTGTGGAAAATTACTACTCGAAATATCGACCCTGAGCCGATGACCCTTTTTGAAAACATTGGCCGTGCTGTTAGGCTCGATCGTAATTTCATAAACTTTCCCTTTCTCCATAAACTCCTGTTTTTCCGGCGAGTTACGATACCTGGCCCTGAGAATTCCGTCCGTGATATTCATCTCATAACCGGAGGGGTAATCTTTGGAAGGCGGATAAACATCCACCAGTTTAGCCGTGAAGTCCGTATCGAGACAATCGGACGAAATGTGCATGACCACTCTTATAGGGCCGATTATCGTCAGGTTCTTTTCTAAAAAGGGGGTCTGGTAAACAACGATGTCTTTGCGTGCTTTTAGTGGAAGATAGGGTGGTCTCGACCCATAAAAACCATGTAAGGGGTCGCCTTTGTATTCTTTTTCTCTTTGGTCAAAAGCACCTGCCGCCGCGAGCGGCTCCAATGAAGCCGAAGCGCTGCCTATAGTCGGCACTGGATGGTCCGGGTCAAAAGTATAAGTAATGCTTTTTTCGTTTGAAGGAGGAGGCTCTACAGAGAGTGAATTATCATCATGAAAATAATATTTTACATATCGGGTCTGTTGTAAAGGCCAATCAGTTGCATCCAACCAATATCCGCCATGAAAAAGCCTTCCGTTCTTATCTTTATGTCCATCGCCCGTTCCCATAACAAATAACCTTACGTTTGGCCATGTCGAGATCCGGTTTTCCTTTCCTTTTAAAAAATGGTCGTACCAATCCAGGTGCCACTGCAAATAAAAATCTTTCATGGTCGATGCTTCGCCAAAATCCACATCCCCCGAAAAACTTTGTTCCATCGTACCGTGCATCCAGGGCCCGATCATCAATTTAATGGGCGACTTCTTAATTTTAGACAGGCCCTGGTAATTGTCGGTTGCAGATTGGATATAATTATCATACCAGCCACTGGTGTGCATCATGGGAATGTCCGCAGTTTGACCGTAATATTCCACCCAGTTGATACCCATCTGTTTCCAATAACTATCATAATCGCCATGGGTCCACATTTCCAATATGTAGTTCTCAAAATCCGGGGAGGAAGACAATGGGCTATTCCCTTTTTTCAACGGCAGCGCCTGGAACCAATCGCCCACTTTTTCACGATCGAACAGCTGTTTTATCAAAGTATCATTCGATTCCTGCGGTATCATAGAAAAAGCCCATGTCAGCTGCTTTAATGCAAAGGCGCCATGATTGAGCACAGAGTGCGTCCAGCCATTGGATAAACCTCCGACGTTGCAGACAATGGTAATTAAATGCGGAGGATTTAATTTAGCCGCATCAGCCTGCACGTGCGCCATGTAAGATCTCCCCCTCATTCCCACTTTCCCATTGCACCAGGATTGTTTTGCCGCCCATTCGACGGCATCATAACTGTCTTCCGGCTCATTTAAATATTTGCCAAAAATGCCTCCTGAATGATAGCGCCCCCTGCAATCCTGGAAAATAACGATATAGCCGTTCCTGCAAAAAAAGTCGGCGTCTTTTACATAACCGGCAGATTCCTTGTTATAAGGGGTCCGGTGCAGAATAACGGGCAGTTGCTGTTTTGCCTTATCGAAACCGGGAGGAAAATAAATATCCGTTGCCAGTTGTATGCCGTCCCGCATACGCACCATGACGTCTTTTTCATCTGCCTGGGCAAGACAGAGGACCGGCAACAAAAGCGCAAGAAGAAATAGAACAAGAAGGGGCCTGCCGTTTCTCATATTGAATTGGTGTTAAGTTACTGGTGGATTGACGAAACGATCATATGGCAAATCCCTGCGGCGGCTCACCGCGAGAATAAATATACGAAATAAAGGATATGCTAATTTATTTAGGATTTTAATGGGACATACTCACCGAATCCAACCTTCAGTTTCGCCCTGGTCATAAAACGCGCCGCATCCCTAGGTGTGTCAATCTCCGAAAATTCCTTTTTCCAGGCTTCCTTTTCATCTTCCGTTGAAGCCTGACTCAACGCCCGCATGAGCCCTACATAAGCAAAGCCGACCTGTGGGCCGGACAAAGGCTGCTCTTCCACCACATGGGCCGTTCCTTCAGGTACCGGTATCGTCTCCAATTCTGCCAGTTCGCCTTTTAGCGATTCCGCCGTATCGGGCGGATTCGCGACAAGCGCTTCGGCTGCGGCGGAAGCTGCCGGATTGACCAGCGTGGCCGGCGTATCGGTCCGGGCCTCGGCCAGTGAGAACAGGTGCAGAAAATCTTCCGCCTTCTCGTCCCGGTGCGTAAGCGGATCCATGCTATGCTGCCTTTCCAGTGTCGCGAGGGCCGACGTATGGTCGTAGAGGGCATGATCGATCAGCCCTTTGGGGATCAAGGGAGAGACGATGATGGCCGGTACGCGGACGCCCAGCTGGTCAAAGCCAAAAGGAGTTTGGCTCGATGCGGCGTTGATCGGATCGTCGCCGGGCGGCGTGGTAGGGGGCGGCGTGATATGATCATAAAATCCGCCATGCTCGTCGAAAACGATTAGCAATGCGGAATTTTCCCAGACGGCGGGAACTGCGCGAATGGCCTCGTAGACTTCCTTGACCAATAGCTCCCCCTTGCGTACATCGTCGAGCGGGTGCATGGAATTGCCGCCGCTAAAATCACCCGGCCCAGTGACATCGAATTTATGGGATCCATACTTGGGCTCAATAAAGATGAATTGTTCGTTAAAGCCCGGCTTGGCCAATTTTGCCCCGAAATCTCCCATGGATACAAACCGGCCTTTTGCGTCGTTGGCATCCATACCTTTCAGCGCGAAACTCACAGGGAAATCATCTCCTTCCACGATGCACCAGGAGATGCCTTTTTTGTCCAATGCATCGAAAATATTACCGTGCTCAAAATCGTAGCCCTTGAGGGCAGTTGCCTTGATAATATCGCCGGTGGTTGGGCTTTTGGTGAGCCCGCCGGAGGTAGCGGCCATCATGAAGAAACGGTTGGGCCACGTAGGGCCCGGCAGGCTGGAATGCCAGTGGTCGCAGATCGCGAACTCAGCCGCCAGCTGGTTCAGCACCGGCAACTGCGTCGGAGAGAAGCAGTCCATGACCCGGCCGGGATTGGCTGCTTTGTGGCTGGCATAATTGTCCACAAAGCCTAGATTGGGACCAGTGAGTTGCTGCTGTACATCGGGGAATTCATGCCCTGGGTCCAGGTCAAGCCCCTTGAAGGAAAAATCGGCGCCATTGTGCACGGGGAATGCCTTTTTGGACTGGGTATCCATGTTGATGTTGACAGCGGGATCGGGCCTGGCAATAGTGGTAGGCTGACCGGTAAGAGCATCCGCGCCACTGATAGGGCTGAAGCCGAAGACATGGTCGAACGACCTGTTCTCGAGCATCAAAACAAAAAGATGTGCGATAGCCATAAATCTAACTTTCCTTATCAAGGTACGCGATAGTCGATGATTAGCCAACCTCCAGACACCGTGAAACCACCCATTTTGTCATCAACTAAACGAAATGGGTTAAAACACCTATGGCATTTACCATCACCCACGTTAAATTTACCTGCGCCCGTGTCGTCGATATTTTAATCGCCTGTATCGATAATTTGAAGGGCTTTGATGAGGTGATCCGGACGATCTATCCTAATGCCTCCTGCCTCGATCCAAAGACCCAACGGCATTTCTGGCAATCGTACCAGTGGCGATTACGGCAGTTGAAGAAAACCTGAGGGATCTATCTTGTGGGCATTCATTAATAAATGAACCTGATCGTTCTCGAACAAATTCGCGGAAAAAAAACATTTCCGGCACGCATTTGTAATTTCCGACTCATAGATAATGATGGGCAAGTAAGCGAAAAAAATGATCAGGCAGACATGGCATATTGTACCTTCCCCACCAGTTCATCGACCGATGGATTGGCGACGGCCATAATGCCCAACTCCGTGAGTTTGCTTTCCAATAAGGAGGGAATAATGGAAAAAGTAACCAGGAATAAACTAGCTTCTTCCCAACCCCGCGAATATGGCGACCAATATGCCCAGCACTACAAAAGAGAGGCAGATGATGATGAGAATGCCTAAGATCTTAAAATAGCGGCGCAGGCTGTTGAATCCCTCATTGGTCTTGATGCTGTCCATGTTGTCCATCCCCTTAGCCGTCGCCACGGCAAAGCGATAGAGGAAATAATTGATGAAAACACCTAGTCCTACCGAAAGTATGACGCCGACCATATTGCCGGTATGAACGTAACCGCCAAGGCCTTCCGTATCAGGGGAATAGGCCGACTGGCCGAAGATCGCCACGACCAGCACGACGGCGTAGCCGACAAAGGCACAAAGCGTGATAACTTTTGCCCATACGGCCGCCTGCTTGATCTGCGTCCGTGTGGCTTCGTCGAATGAAATATTGAAAAAATTTTCCAATTGATTGGTTACCGGAGGGGTTTGTTGGTCTTCCATGAGGTTTAAGAATTAAATAGTTTAGTAATAGTTAAGAGGTTGCCCAGCAGGCCCAGGATCGCAAATATCCCGCTGATGACGAAGTATAGCTTTAGGCACTTCATGCCTTCGGCGAGGATGGTCTGGTCCTGTTGATCGATCGCCTTGCGCGTCAATACCGAAAACCGATAGAGCATATACACCACATAGACAAAGACCGCAAATATCACAAGGAGAGCGGCAATGACAATGGCGCTGCCCAAACCTGCGAGTGTGTCGAGTCCGGGTGCTAATTTGGACAATGCCGCAAGGACGGCCGTACCCGCCAGCGCGAAGGCCAGCAGGCAGATCGAGAGCCCTACGATACCTACGATAGCGAGGAAGCGGGACCAGCGGACGGTCTCGGTGAGGATATGGCCGCCGTCATAATCCAGGTGCATCTGGAGAAGAGAATCATCTTGGTTGTTTTCCATTTTATGGCAAGTTTATCCCACAATAAAATAAAAAAAAACCGAAAAAGGAAATTAATCCCCTACCCTGTTCATTTTATTTTGCGCACCATTGGCATTGTGATGTCGCTGGTCTTTTATCGTCTTGCCGAAGCGATAAGTAAGGATCAGTTGTACATTCCGCGAATCATTCACACTGTGGTAATTGGCGAATATGTGCTTTACTAAATATTCTTACAGGAAAAAAGGAGCGCCAATAACAATCCTTTAGCATATAATCGCATAACTAAATAATTATTTCTTTTGTTGCCATGTTGGCAGTTTTGCTGGAATGATAGGCAACCCCTATCCTCCCGGCGACTTCGACCCGGAATTCGGAAAGGGATTGTGCACCTGGGCGACGCTAAACCTTTGCGGAAGCTGTCGGCCAGGTTTGTCCCATTGTAAGCAGCGAGGTTGGTAAATTCCATGGCGAAGTCTTGCAGGATATGTATATTGTTAGTTAGTGCTCATGTCGAACCGGCCTTCGCGCACGTGGACGGTGTCTCCGCCGGCGTCGATCGCGTCGAACCAGAACGTACCCGACACGACACCCAGCGTTGGGTTGTAGTAGGTGATCGTGACCTGTCCGGTTACTGCTGCGGTTGTGTAATACGGTGAAAAAATGAACTGAGAACAGGAAGTGATATCCAAGTATTCCGCCCACTGGCCAACATTCGCTGCGGCGTTGGATGTGTCAACCTGCTGCGTCAGTTTATAGGTCGTCCCCTGCGTTAGTTTCACGCTATCTAATCGAATCCCGATCGAACTTTGGTCACAGGAGTTCTTTTCGTCCTTCCAACCCATGTTCAGGTTATCGGCAGGATCATGGGTGAGCGTAGCCGAATAAAAGGGATAAGGAACGGCCGCGGGTTCTTGCGGTACAAATAATTGTCCGTTGACCAGGCATCCCATGGTATTCAGGCCGCTCGTAGTGAGCGCCGGTAAACGGTTGGTAGAACTTGTGCTTTTCTTCCAGCAGGCGGTGGGCGCCAGGGCGAGTAGAAGGAGGCAAGCAATTGTTAGTAGTTTGTTTTCCATGCAGCGTGATTTGGCTACTACCCTACCCTGCGCGAGCCGGCAAGATGAGGTCTTATTCTTTTGCGATACACTTTTCGGCGGGAGAGGATTGCTGAGCAGGTAGGGACTGCATCTCGAAATAACGCAAAGTTTTTGGATTGTGCAATGGCCATTTTAATCTTGTTTTAATGCGTGGGTCGTGGCTCGTGCAGGTTTGGGTCGGCTGAATGGACAAGCGTGTCAAATCCGAGGATAGTCGTGTGTATTTTCCGTGTAGGCGTGCATGCCCCTTTTTTTTAGAAGGAGGCGGTTTGGTTATTTTTCGCCGTCAAATCGCGTGAGAGGCGCGGGATTGTGAAGGCGGGGTGTTTTAGTGAAAAAGCCGATTTTCGTTTATCCTTCGACGGGACCGCTTGTCAGCGGTTTCGTCTGGGTGGATCACGGGGGTATGTTTAGGAAGAAAGCAAGGTATGTCTGTGTGGAGAAAAATCAATTTGCGAGAACCGGTCACTCATAAAACAGCCCAGTTACTTGTCAAACGATGCCGGTTACTTATCGAAAGACGAATCATTTCCTGAATTTCATAATTTTCTGAGGCAAAAGGGCAAATCCTCTTTGAACTCGAACTTCTGCGCCCTATGATTTCCACTCAACAACGCCTATCGGGCGTTGAACTCCTGGCCTGTCCTTCCAACGTTGCTCGAGACAGGTATTTTCGTCTTGCTTCAATATCATAAGAAGAATCCATGAATGCGTAATTGATTCCATAACGGCACACAATTTTTTCTCATGAAAAAGCTCATTTTCGGCTTATTGCTCTTTTGCAATGGATATTCCGCCATAGCTCAAAAAGATGAAAAAGTGACTATGGAACAAGTGAAACAGCAATGTTCCGGAATGCCCCTTGATAAAAGGGCCCGTCTGAGTGTTTCTCGTTTTACGGTGACGACGAGCGCACCACAGAATTCAAGTACAACCGATACTAAACCCGTCGCCGGCAGCGCTGGTGGACCAACGCTCGCCTCGCTGCTTTTGGGTGGAAGCAAAATTGGCAATACTAATCCGGCAGTAGCCGGCGCGCCTCCGACTCTTGGCGCCAACCTCTCTACCATGCTTACTAACGCTTTGCAAGGTGTTAATTGTTACAGGGTATTGGAAAGCCTGGCCGACAACAAGGACCTGACCACAGAGATAGATGCAGGGAACGGTGCATATAGCGGTAAAAACGCTCCCAAGGCCGGAAAGCAACTGGGTGCACAAATCGTGGTAACGGGCGAATTAATAGAATACAGCGTGAAAGACAAGGGTGTGAAAGTTATGGGGGTCGGTTCCAAGAGTAAAATGGTGAAGATTGGCTTCATTTTAAAGATGATCAATCCTGAAACCAGGGATATTATTGTGTCCAGGGACTTTCATGTACAATCGCGAGCTGACCACAGCACTTCCGTATTGGGATTCATCAGCGCAGATAATAGCGATCCGGCAGTAGCCGCCGTCATGGAAGACGGAATTGTTCAGGCGGTACAATTCCTGACCAAAATGAAGGATTCGCTTGACATAACCGCAGACGGTAAATTCGCAGGCAATACTAATCCCAATGGTGAGAACTATACGGAAGTGGACCTAAAGAATGCCAATTTCAATTCATTCACAGCATTCGGGAACCTACTTTCCGGCATTTCATCCTTTAAATCAATGGAAAAAACATTTTCGTCGGGCGCCGCCACCTATACTATTACGCACAAAGGCAACTCCAGCGCGTTTCTCGACGAATTAAACAAGAAGATAGGCGACAGATACGAAATAACAGGTTTCACCGAAGGAAAAATAGAGTTGAAAGCCAAGTAGTTCTGGAAGATGACCCCGATGCTAATTCCCGACCCTGTTCATTTCATTTTGCGCACCATTGGCATTGTGATGTCGCTGGTCTTTTATCGTCTTGCCGAAGCGATAAGTAAGGATCAGTTGTACATTCCGCGAATCATTCACACTGTGGTAATTGGCGGTTGCACCTTCCAGGTAGCCGATCTGCCAGGTATTGTTTTGGGTGTGCAAAACGTCGTACGTGTCCAGCTCGATGGTCCAACCGGCCGAAAGCTTTTTCTCAAAATCGAAATTGAGCGAACCTCGCGGCGCATCGATAAACTGCTCGTTGGTAAAACGACTCTGATAACCGCCCCATGCCTGTAGTGTCCATCCACCGCCGGGTGTAAACGTCAGGGTCGGGCGCAGCACAAGCTGTTCGCCGGTGGTGTTTAACGGGCCGGTATAGAAATTGGTGACGGTGTGCAGTATTCTGTAACGCGAATAAAGGTGGATACTGAACCATTTTGTGGGATCAAGGTCGGCGTTCAGCTCGATACCTCGGTCATAGCTATTGCCGATATTGCCCGGCCTGCTGTAATAAATGCCGTTAATGATCTGCACCAGGCCGTCTTCCCGGTCGTAGGTATAGTTATAGTAAAGCGTACCCGTAATGCGTTTCCATGTATAGTACAGCTGGTAATTTATCGAATAGGCAGGAAGCAAGTAAGGATTCCCGACATTGTAAGTAAACTTGTCCAGGGGCGATAAGAAAGGGTTTAAGGAGTTGTAGTTCGGACGGTCTATCCGCCGGCCGATGTTAAACCCGATGGTTTGCCTGCTTGCGCTGTCCAATTTGTATTGCGCATAAAAGGTCGGGAAAAGGCTGTTATAGCCGCGGTTGAAGGAGGAGTCGGGTTTTTCGGCATTGCCCAGTTGATGGCCGTAGGCATTCGTGTTCTCGAACCGCAGACCGGCTTGCAGCGAAAGCCGCTTAAATTCCTTCGCGCCGTTGACATAGACGGCATTGATATTCTCGCTGTAGAGAAAATGATTGGTTTCGTCATAGTCGGGTGTCGACAGGCCGTTCTCCACATCAAAATAGTCGGCGATGTTGTTTGTTTTGGTATAGCTGGTTTTGGCGCCCGTACCCAGCCGAAGACCGTTGGCGAGCACGCGGGTATAGTCGGTCTTTGCAGAATAGATATCGATGTGCGCCGGAAGGTTCCCTGTTTGCAGGGTTTGATCGTAGAGCGTGCCATCCGGATAAAAGCTTTGATTGGCGAATGTCTGGTCAAGCTGGGTGCGATATACAACGTAGTCGAGGTCCGCCGATAGACTGCTGCCCTTCTTGTCGTAATCATGCCGGTAATTGAGGTTGGCCGTGCCGTTCTTGAACTGGCGGCGCTCGGTATTATTGGCCAAAATGGTCGAGTCCAATTGATTTTGTTGACTGCTCAGGTCACTTTTATTGGCGGTCAGGGTATGGCCCTGCGTAAAGAGGCCCGAGAATATCATACCCACCGTGGTTTTATCCGTCAGGTAATAGTCGGCACTGATCCGGCTGCTGTAATTGTCGAAATGTCGTTTGACATAGGAGTTTTGCGTAAATACGGGAGCAATATCATTTATGACGGCGGGATCGAAATACCGGCCCAGGGTGATGTCGTTGTAGTTGTTATTCAGGACATACCCGACCGTTGCGGCCACGTTCCATTTATTTTGCCGGAGGTTGAGGTTCAGGCCATTATTGCTACGGGTGTATTTGCCCTGGATGTAGTTCCCGTCCAGGTTACCGTTAAACCCTTTTTCCCGGGTGTGTTTGAGGCGGATATTGATCACGCCGCCGGAGCCCGCGGCATCGTATTTAGCAGGCGGGTTGGGCATCAGTTCGATGCGGTCGACGGTAGATGCCGGCAACGAACGCAGGTAATTCGCCAGGTCGTCGCCCGAAAGATAGGTTGGCTTATCGTCAATATAAACGGTTACGCCGTCCTTGCCTTGCAGCTGGATCTTGTTTTGCTCTACCGTCACCCCTGGCGATCTTTCGAGCAGGTCCATCAGGGTGGCACCATCTTTTCCTGGCAAGGACTCCGCATTAACCACGGTCCGGTCTATGAGTTGTTCGATTGGCGGCCGGTGCGCGGTTATGATTACCGCTTTCAACGTTTTTGGGTGAAGGGTATCCTGCCGCGGGATGGTATCCCTTTTCCTGCCGGACGAATCGGTTTGGGCCTGTGACACGGTACAGGCAAGCGATAGCCAGGCGGCTATAATAGCCGTTAATTTCAGGTTCATCGTGTTGGGTTTTAGTCGCGCTTACCTTTCGGTGCCGTGCGTCCAGCTCCAGCCGGAGCCATTGTTCGAGTTATATCTGCTTTTGTACCGTTGGAAAATTTCAGGACTTTGCGGCACCCCGTTCAGGATAAATTCCTTATCGTTGATGGTGAAGTGAATATGGTTGGTGTCGCTGACCAGGCCCTCTTTTATCAGATCGATCTTGATCTTCGCTTCATCGCTCTTATATCTTGCCTGCTGATCAGCATATCTGCTGTAGCCTGATCGATAGGGACGATCGTTATAACCGGTATTGGCGTAAGGGTCAACATAGGCATTTGCGGTATCCTGCACGCCTTTATATTCATAGTCGATATCGACGGAATGAGCCGTCTCGTTTAGGAACTTGGAAAAGACCAGCGCGCGCACTGCCTCAGGCTGCTTTACATCATTGATCACCAATTCGGCGCCGTTTAGTCTGGCCGTCATATCGGTTTTGAAGGGTATAATGTGATACTTGACCAGGGTATCACCTAGATCGGGATGGGTCGGGCCGCGCCTCGCGGGGGCAGTTGCGGCCGACTCGGATGGTTGGGGGTTTATAGCGGTGTCTTTATGTAGCGAGTCTTGTTTGTGCTGGGCGGGTGTGGGCCGCGTGAGTGCGAGTTGTATGGGGGCGGCTTGTGCGGGAGCGGGTGGTATCGATGCGGATTGCGTCGATGTGGATTGCGTCAATGCGGATTGCGTCGATGTGGGTTGCACGTGCGCGGGCTGGGTTGACGCGGGTGGCGTCGACGCGGGCTGGATCTGCGATGCGGCCTGGATATGCTGGGGCTGGGGATGATGTACGGATGAAAATGCCATCACAAAGAGACCGGCGCCGACCAGACATACAGCCAGCATTGTTTTTTCGAACAGGTTGAGCGAATGGTTGCGATTTCCGACCAATCGTTTTACCCTATGCAAGAGGGTGTTCTTACCGCCAGGGAAGGCCATGGCAAATGGCGGTACGGACGATTTGTATTCCTCACATGAAAC
>Ga0302309_10000866_pt1 | contig 31423 bp, 17 predicted proteins | sample III_Palsa_N1_1_FD_200453 | JGI IMG/M metagenome (GOLD analysis project Ga0302309, IMG submission 200453) | Peat permafrost microbial communities from Stordalen Mire near Abisko, Sweden - III_Palsa_N1_1 | ecosystem: Environmental > Terrestrial > Soil > Palsa > Peat permafrost | place: Sweden... | reverse complement strand
TTTCGTGACAGGAATCACCCCTCCGTCATCCTGTGGAGTATCGGCAACGAGATCCCTAATAAAGATAGTCCTCGGGTGGCGGCCATGGCCCAAAGACTGGCGGATTATACCAGAGAACTCGATCCGGCCAGAGGCATTATCTCGGCCGTCAACGGCATCTCGGATCAGACAACGCCGTTTATGGCCGCGCTGGATGTGGCAGGATACAACTATGAGCGTGCCCGTTATAGTGCCGATCACGATAAATATCCCGACAGGGTCATGCTGTCGACAGAGTCGTATCCTTTGGATGCTTATGATTATTGGAAGGAAGCAACCGCTCACCCCTATGTGGCGGGAGATTTCGTATGGACAGCCTGGGATTATATCGGGGAGTCCAGCATTGGCTGGAGGTGTTCGCCGGCGGATAAGCGTTTTTATCCGTGGCACCTGGCCTTCTGTGGAGACATCGATATATGCGGCTGGAAAAGGCCGGCTTCCTATTTCAGGGACGCGTTATGGCATACCACAGAGAATATTTCTTTGTTTGTAGAATCCCCCTCTCCTTCCTTTGAGCCCAATCCCCAAAAACCCGATTGGTGCAGGTGGAATTGGTTTGACGTCGTGGCTCGCTGGAACTGGGAAGGCCAGGGAGAAAAACCGCTCCGCATAGATATATATTCTACCTGCCCGGAGGCGGAACTGTTTCTAAACGATCGTTCCCTCGGTCGCAAAGCGGTCAGCAAATGCATCGCGGTTTGGACGGTACCGTACGAGGCGGGTACCCTCCGTGCCGTCGGTTATCGTGATGACAAACCGGTTTGCCGGTCTGTATTGAGAACCGCAACGAAGCCTGCGCGTATCCGATTGCGTGTAGATCGGACCCGGATAGCTTCAGGAGGTGAAGACCTGAGCTATGTGACGGTGGAAGTCGTAGATGCACAGGGCACAAGGGATCCCCGGGCTTCCAACCTGATGCATTTTCAGGTACAGGGCGCAGGCAGCATCGTAGGTGTCGGCAACGCCAACCCGCTGAGCACGGAAAGTTGCCAATCGCCAGGACGCCATTGCTGGGAAGGCAGGTGCCTGGTCATATTGCGTTCCTGGCGACAAAAGGGCTTGCTGACATTGAAAGTGTCTTCCGAAGGGCTCCCGGCGAACGAGGTGACCGTAAATGTGGACTAACTTTACCTCGAATGAACCTCACCAAATGACGGCATAGGGGGGCTCGGCCAAACGTTAAAAAAACGTTAAAGCAAACCTATAACCTTCTTCGTACGTTATTTATTATATCTTTAGGGCATGAAAAGTAAGGATGCCATCCAGGAACAACACGAGACGCCCGAACCTACCAGGGCGCAGCTCGAGATCCTCCAGGTGTTGTGGAAGAACGGCCCATCGACCGTCCGCTTCGTCAACGACCAGCTCAACCAGCAAAAACAATCGCTAAGCTACACGAGCACCCTGAAACTCATGCAGATCATGCACGAAAAAGACCTCCTCAAAAGGGACGAAAGCAGCATGACCCATATCTATAGCGCCAACCTCGAAGAACAAAAGACCAAGGGCGTAGTACTAAAGAAATTCGTGGACGCCATGTACAACGGCTCGGTAAAAAACATGATGCTCGAATTGATGGGCCAGGAGAAAGCGACGAATAAAGATTGGGATACTATAAAAGAATTGTTGTCAAAATTGGATGACTACCAATAACGCACCATTATGCTAACGATCATCCCGGATACCATTTTACGTGCCGTTTGCTGGACCCTCCTGCATTCACTTTGGCAGGGGCTCGTTGTCGCCCTGCTGGCCGGGATCATCATGGTGTTGACCAAGAGGTCGAGCTCTTCGCTCCGCTATAACCTCCTTTGCGGCCTATTGTTTCTTTTCCTTGCCTCGAGCGCATTTACTTTTTTCTGCCAGTTAAGAACGAAGGTAGTCGGGCTCCCGACGATTTCGTCTGTCACTCCCATAGTCAACAACGTGCAGCCGGCGCCGGCTCCGGACAAGCCCTTGGCCACTCCTATCTCGACTCACACGCTTCAAAACTGGATCGAAAGCCTCATCCAATATTTCAATGCACATGCTGCGCTGGTAGTGCTCATTTGGTTCATCGTCTTTTTGGCCCGTTTCGTTCAGCTGCTTTCGGGTGTGGTCTACACCCAACGGATCCGGCATTATAAAACCAGCGCGGCGCCGGCGCTTTGGCAGGAGCGCCTCCTGGAACTGTTGAATAAATTACAGATCAGCCGTCCTGTCTTGTTGCTGGAATCCGCCGTCATCAAGGTTCCCGTGGTAGTAGGTTTTCTGAAACCGGTGATCCTGGTGCCCGTCGGCATGCTTACCCATATTGCCCCCGACCAGGTAGAGTCGATCCTGCTTCATGAGCTGGCGCATATCCGCCGGCGGGACTATCTGCTTAACCTCGTTCAAAATCTGTCGGATACACTCTTTTTCTTCAACCCGGCTATGATCTGGATCTCTTCGCTCATCAGGGCCGAGCGCGAGAACTGCTGTGATGACATCGCGATTCGCGAGACCCGAAGCCGGCGACGGCTTATAGAGGCGCTGGTCTCGTTCCATGAATATGAGAAGACCGCAGCTGGTTATGCGCTTTCGTTTGCCGCCAAAGAAAACCAGGTGGTTCGCCGGGTCAAAAGGATCGTACATAAAACGAACCATTCCCTGAATGCAGGCGAACGCGTCCTGTTGATGGGTGGCTTGCTGATCCTGAGCGCCGCCTTTATCACGATCAACAACAGCCGCGCGGACGCGCCCAGGAAATCGCCTCTCGCTTCCGCGGTAGCTCCGGCCACAACGGGTGCAACTACCAAAACCGCGGCCCGCGCCGACTTGACGCAGGCCACGCACACCACGCCCGTCGCCGTAGAGCCAGCCACCGGGGGAAAGGCTGCCCCTGGTCAATTGCCATCGCCGGAACGGCACCCCACCGATCAGATAAACCCGATAAACCCGGCGCCCGTGCCCGTCCGGGATACTACTCCTAAGACGCAGGCCCTGGCCAACCCATACGAAAACGTCAGCATCGACAAGCTCATCGAAGCAAAGGAACACAGCGTTACTCCTGAATTCGTCGGCGAATTGCAACGGTTGGGCTATAAAAATATTTCCCTGGACCAGGCCATCCGGCTCAGAGACCATGGCGTCACCACGGAATTCATCGGCGACCTACAAACCCAGGGGTACACCGATATCAGCTTGAATAAAGCCGTAGACCTAAGGGATCACGGTGTGACCAGCGAATTTATAGAAGGGCTTCGTGCTTTGGGTTTCTCCAATCTTCAACTCGATAAAGCAGTCAGGCTGAGAGATCATGGGGTGACAGTGGAATATATCACAGGGATGAAAAAGCGTTTCGGTAAACTGTTGGAATTAAACGATTACATCAAACTCAGGGACGCCGGAATAAGTCCCGATCCTATAGAGCAGCAATAGTCTCAGCTACACATTTTTAAGGGGTGACGCCTCCTCGCGTCGCGGGCGTCGGCACGATGCAAATGCATTGCAATGCCGTCGGCTGAACGAATCATAAACTATCATAAATGTATATGTCATGAAAAAGATGATCTCAACTGCTTTTGCCTTGGTGTCCCTCGTCGTACTGATGGGAACTGGCGTTCACGCACAACAAAAAGTGGGTAAATGGTCCGATGACGACGAATGGGATAACAGCGCCGACGATAATCCCGGCGTATGGAGTGCCGTGGTTCACGAAGACAAGGCCTTTATCCGCTTCGGCGGTTTTCATTGGAATTCCACCAGCATTTTTTTGCTTTCCGAGTTGGGCGCCCTCCCCAACGGCGCCACCGGTACCTTCGTCGTCAAAAGGGATCCGGGCGCGGTAACCTTTAACGGCAGCTTCCAGGACGGCCGGGGACATGGCACCTATCTCTATGTTGCCGACGAAGGATTTAAATCTTATCTCGCTGCCGAAGGGTTTAAAGACCTTAATGAACAGCTGTTGCTGCATTTGTTCTTTACGAATATCAACAAGGAATACCTGGGTTATATGAAGCAAAACGGGTACGACGGGCTTACCATGGGCCAGCTAAAGGACCTCGCTTACCAGAATGTGAACCAGCATGTGCTTGCTGGGTACGTCGAGCTGTTCAAAAAAGAAGGCTATGGCAAGTTGTCGGTCGATCAGATCATCGAGATGCGGGAACACGGCGTATCTCCGTCGTTTATCAACAGTTTTCATGATATGGGCTATAAGGATATCTCTGCCGATAAAGCGATCGAGCTCCGCGACCATGGCGTCACCCCTGATTACGTCGCGGAGATGAAGAAGGCCGGCGCCAAGGATATCTCGTTGGAACAGGCCATCGAGCTCAGAGACCATGGTGTGACCGTCGAATACATCCACACGTTCAGCGAGGTCGGCTACAACGATATCTCGCTGGAGAAGGCCGTGGAATTGAGGGACCATGGCGTCAGCGTGGACTTCATCCGTTCGCTCAGGGAGATGGGGTATAAGGATATTTCTTTGGACAAGATCCGGGAACTGCGCGACCATGGCGTCACCGCCGACTTCATCCGCGGATTTCAACAGCTCGGCTACAAAGATATCTCGCCCGATCGCGTGCGGGAGCTCCGGGATCATGGCGTAGACCCTTCATTCGTGCGCGGATTCAAAGACCTTGGCTTTGCCGATATCAGTCTGCACAAAGCGGTAGAGCTTCGGGACCATGGCGTCTCCGCCAGCTATATCAAAGGCCTGCAGGACAAGGGGATGAAAAATTTGTCGCTGGACGAATATATCCGCCTCAGGGAGGCAGGCATGTAAACACCGCCCCAAATACGTCGGCCCCAAATAATTGTGTATTTTGTTGCATGAAAGAACTCCTGAAGAAGTGACTAAAAAAAGGCAACGTCTACCACCCCTTGCAGCGCTTCTACAGGAGTTCTTTTTTCCAAACAATAGCTTCGACGTCGTAATCGCCAACTGGAAGGCAGAACGCAAAAAGAGGCAGGACGTCCTGGGAAAATAATCGATTAATCGTCAATTTTTTATGCCGCCGGCTGGACTACCGCCTTTGTCAGGCCTGGGCGAATACCCTTGTCCGAAAAAACAAGATATTTGTACCGAAAAAACAAAACTCATGCTAAGACCCCTCGCCCAACTCTACCTCCGCATCGCCCTGGGAACAGGTTTTTTTATCCTCGGTCTCGACCGCCTCGGAGCCTGGGGACCCTACGGAGGATCCTGGGTCAGCTGGGGCGACTGGAAACACTTCTCCGCCTACGCCCATGAGCTCATGCACTTCCTGCCCTATGGCATCGCCGAAACACTCGCCGTGGTCGCGACCATCATCGAAATCACCGCCGGACCCCTCCTGATCCTCGGGCTCTTCACCCGATGGACCGCGACGACTACCTGCGGCCTCACCCTTTGCTTTGCCATCGCCATGTCCATCACCAACGGCATCATCTCCCCCATCAACTACTCCGTTTTCACCGTCAGCGCAGCAAGCCTCCTCCTGGCCGCCCAACAAGATTATCGATGGAGCCTCGATCGCCTGATCGCCGGAAAACAACTCACAAAAGCCCAGGTCCAAGCATGACAACCAATTCCTCCCACCCATTCACCTCTCCCTCTATGCCCAGTTTTCGCAGGATAAGAGAATAAATATCTGCGGGCGTAAGTCCCGATTGACGCAAAAACCTTATCGACGTATCGCCGGAAGACTTGGAGAGTTTCCCGCCACCGTCGCCCAATAATAATGTATGATGATAAAAAGCGATATCCCTGAAACCCGCAGCCTCCAGCGGGTAAGATAGACAGTGTTGCGCCAGCGTGGAGGGCCATAGATCATTCCCCCTTACGATCAGATCGACACCATAATAAACATCATCTGCCAGCGAGGTCAGTTGATAGGCGGGAAACCCGTCCTTCTTCCTGACAACCATCTCCCGCATCTCATCCGGCAGCACCGCATCGATGCGCCCACCACCGACCGTCTTTACACTCAACCCCCGAGCTATATCCCCTGTTGGCAATCTCCAGCTAACCCCCGCCGGCTCCAACGACAATTCCAGTTCCCTACAACCCGCCACGCATCCCCCGGCCCTTCCGTCGGACCGTCGGTGCCCCTCTGACTTGGGCACCCGTCCGACTGTGGCCCTGATCACGTCAGCCCTGCTACAGGAACAGGCAAAGACAGCCCCCACCGATCGCAAAGACGCAAGCGTCCGCCTGTAAAGCTCCATCCGATGCACTTGAGACCAGCTACGTTCAAACGCCGCCACATCCTCCGGCCCCTCATCCCAGGGGATGCCCATAAATCGCAAAGTGTCGAAAATGTCCTGCACATACACATCCTGAGCCCGATCGCGGTCCAGATCATCGATCCGCAACAAGATCGACGCCCCCGTCTTCCTGGCCAACGCCGCCGTCAACGCAAAAGAAAACACATTCCCCAAATGCAGAAATCCGCTGGGTGTCGGCGCTATCCTGGTTTTTTTAAAGTTGCTCAAACTAGCATAAAGTTAATGCTCTCGTACCAGCCGCAGATGATACTCCTGTATCAAGGCCGGATGCTCAGGCGTCAGCGTAAAACGCACCTCCAGATCGGCATGCTCCCCCTCCAACAAAAAAGCCCCCCGCAATCCATTGTCCGGATGAAAGACTCCCACCCTACCTATCTTCCCCGCCTTCGCAAAAAGCGCCACAGCCTCCTTACGAACCGAATCCACAAAATAATCCTGCCAGAAATTTACGGCGAAGATGGGGCTCTCCCGCGCCCCATTCCAGTCCGGCAACAACGCCACCAGTTCCTTCTGCCGCTCCGCCAAAATAGCCGGCACCTCCGGTACCCTCGGCCGCAGCCGCGCCAACGCGACAAGCGTATCCAGCACCACCATATTGATCGCCGCAGCACTGGCATAAGTGAGATTGGCAAAACAAATAACCCCGACGCCATAATCAGGCAGGATCATCCAGTTGCTCCCGAAACCCGGCAACCCGCCCGTATGCCCAACCATCGTCTTCCCCTTACAGTCTCTCGACCACCTGATCCCGTAACCATAGGACGATACCAATGCGCAAGCCCCCTCTCCCGGATAACTGAATTGCGCATTCAGGTTATTGAACACCCAAGGCTGCTGCATCTCCCGGCGCGAACTACGTTTCAACGGCCCATCCTCCACCCCGCTTCGCGAAGGCCAGGCCGCCAGTTGAAATGCCACGTATTTGGCAAAGTCCTCCATCGTAGTGATCATTCCGCCCATGGCGCCATAGATCCCCGTATGAAGCATGGGTTGTTCAACAAATCCTCCATTCAACTCCCGATAACCATGCGCCAGCGCCTCCGCGGGAACATCCGCATAGTCAAAATAAGTATGGGTCATCCCCAGCGGTTTCAAAATATGCCCGGTCACATATGCCTCATAGGTCTGCCCGGTCAGTCGCTGCAGAATATGCGCTAATATCGCAAAGCCGGTATTGCTGTACTCATACCCTATCCCGGGACTGTTCGAAAAAGACAGTCCTTTCCGCACGAGCGCGACCAACGCAGCATCGCTGATAGCCAGTTGCCGGTCCCCCCAGGGATTGTCCTCGGGGAAACCCGCCGAGTGCGTAAGCAGGTTGCGGATAGTGATCGCGGGTGCATCCGTGGCAGGCCCCTTCTGGCCCGCCAACTCAGGAAAATAACGCGAAGCAGGATCATCCAGCCTGATCCTCCCCGCATCCCTCAATTGCAGGATCGCAACCGAAATAAAACTCTTGGTCATAGACGCCACCCGGAAATCAGTCCGCGAGCTCACGGGCAGCTGCTTTGCAAGATTGCTATACCCCGTGCCACCGCTATAAACAAGCCGGCCATCGGCTACGATCCCAAAAGCCATCCCCGGATAATGGTTCGCCAAGGCGTAGTCCTTGTATATTTTTTCCACCACGGGGAACCAGCCGCTAAGGTCGGCTGCGACCGCCCGCCCCGCAGGTGGCGGCGCGACAAGCCGGTCATAAATGATCTTCGATACCGACGCTTCCACCGCCGCGGCCGACTCATGATCCGACACCCCCCTGCTCAGCAGGACGATCACGTACTTCCGGCCGTCCGGCAGGAATACGATCCCGGAATCGTGACAGGAACCCGTGATCCACCCGCTCTTACTCGCTACCCGCACCTGCGACGGCAATATCCCCGCAATGACCTCCTTAAAATGCTGGTCCAGCAGGATGCCGATCATAGCGTCACACGAAGCCCTGTCCACTGCGGTACCCCTCGCTAGCCGGTCAAACAACAGCATCAGATCATAAGCCGTGGTCGTATTATTCATCCCTCGTTGAAAAGCCTTATTGTCCTCCACACCCCGCAAAACCTGGATATCCCTGGCGCCCATCTCCCGCATCGTCGCCTGCACCCGCGCTGCACCCACTAATTCTATAACCAGGTTGGTCGAAAGATTACTGCTTTCGGTGATCATCTTGTATAACAACTCCTTCAGCGGCAGCTTCCTTCCCGCCATGGCATACAGATCCTTCTCGCTGTCATCGGCGGAATCCAGCTGATACCTGCTGCTGTCGGCAATACTCACAAAATCCGTATGGATAAGAATGGAATCCCCCAACGAAAACCGGCGCGCCGCCACCTGCCTGAAGGTCTCGATCAGCACCGGCGTCTTCATGGTGCTGGCAGCATGAAAAGATTCATGCTCATCGATAAAGAATTGTTGCCCCGTGGAAAGATCCTCGAATGCCAGCGCAAACCTGGCCTGAGGTTGCCGCGCATACACGGCCATGATCTCCCTGCGCAGCAGCGTCGTATCCAAAGGCATGCGCGCCGTATCTTGAATGGTGAACCCCGGGTCAGCCTGCGCCCCTTCCCAAAAAAGGAGCATCCCCAGTGCCGGGAGAAAGCCGGATCTAAACATGTGCAGCAGTTAGTTTTCTCCCAAAAGATAAGCCATTTTACCTTACCAGCACCATCGTACCCTTATTGAAAACCGTCTTACCCAAATAGGATACCCCCTGCACCATCCACACATAGGTGCCACTGTCCATCGCGCGGCCGTTCACCTGGCCATTCCAGCCATCCCCGATGATCGAAGTGGCATAAACCAGTTGCCCCCATCGGTTATACACCCTGAAATAATTAAGGTAGGATATCCCCACCGGTATGGGCCGGAAGATCGAATTCGTCGGTCCCCCCGGGGTGAAAGCATTCGGGACGAATATTTCCGGAGGCGTACTATACACCTTCACCAAAATACTGGTCGTACCCGTACACCCATACCGGGAGGTCGCCGTTACAAAATACCGCACGGAGTCCATCCCCGTGCTGAAAGTAGCCACGGGATCGAAAATGTTCGGATTGTTCAGCCCCGTGGAAGGCGTCCACGAAAAAGCATCCCCGCCAGGCGTGGTCGTATCATTGGAACTGGCATCTAGCTGCAACGGCTGATTGATCACAATAGACGTATCATTCCCCGCATCCACCAGGATCGGCGGAAGCACCTGCACAAGAAATGTATCGATCAGCGGATTGGGACAACCCTGATTTTCGACATTCAGCACATAGTCGGTGGTGGAAAGCGGGCTCGCCGTAGTGTTGATGGTATACGGCAACGATCCGATCGCCCCGCCCGCGGAATTGGACAGGGTGCTCTGCCCCGCCGTCCATGCATAGTCGGTCCCGATATCGATCGTCGCGGATAGCTGCGCCTGCGTGTTATAACAGATAAGCGTGTCCGCCGGATCATAGGTCGCCTGCGGGAACGGCGTCTGAACGATTGTGATCACCGACGGCGCGCTGTTCTGCGGCGGACATACCCCGCTTTGCACAATGACCCGGTACTGGATATCCTGCGTTTGCGAACCCGGCACCTCGTACACGCTGTCCGGATAGACCGGCGCAAAATCCGTCCACGCAGCTCCATCCGGCGAAGACTGCCAGTTCACAGGCTTCCCTACCTGACCGGTCAGGGTCAGCAACGCATCCTTGCTCTGCTGCAGACAAAACAACATATTAGCAGGACTCAACGCCCCGCCCACCGTCAACGGGTCCACATACACCGTCGCCGCCGTAGCCGTATCTATATTACAGGACTCGCCATTCTGCACAACGGCAAGAAAGGTAGTCGTGTCCGTCAGGTTGACTGCGGTATAGATGTCCGTAGTGTCCGTGATCGATGTATACGTATTCCCGCCGGTAAGCGCCAGCCAGTTCAGCACGCTGCCCCGGTTGCCGCTCAACGAAAGCGTCGCGCTATTGGTTCCGGTACACACCTCCGTGCCCCCGCTGACCGCACCGGCAATTGTCGGCGGAGCCGTCGTCACAGGCAGCGTAGCCGTGAGATTCGCGCAGCTGTTTTGTTCCTGGGCCTTCACGGACCCCGTATCATTGCCGATCGTCAACTGCAGCACACTGCTGTCGGTATTACCAACCACTGTCCAGTCCCCGGGAAAGCTCCACTGGTAGGTGGCGCCCGCAAGCGAAGGCACCGAATAGGTCAGCGTGCTCCCGATACAGGCTACCGTATCCCCGCTGATCACCAATCCCGCACAGGTATTCCGCAACGCGATATAGGAATACGCGAAATGACCGCCGGGAACACAATTGTCCGTTTCGAAGATAAGCGTCACCTGACGCCCCCGGTAGGGACCCAGGTCGAAAGTCACCTCCGTCCACTTCTTGTACCAGACATCCTGCAAGTGCTGGGTGGCGCCCGCCCCCCGCCCATTCGGGTTGTCATTGGGTGAGAGTTTCGAGCTCAGAAAAAAGCCATTCGCCTTCGCGGCCGCCGTGTCCAGCGTGGCACCACCGCCCTGTACCGCATTGTTCAAAGTCGGCAGGTAATATTTGGGCGACGCGCAGGTGATAATACTATCCCCAACCTCCAAAGTCGCCTGAAACAAGGGTTGCTCATTGCTGTTATGCGTGCCGTTCTCCAGCACCATCGCGTAAGCATAGGTCATGGTATAAGGTTCCGTCGTCGGACCCGGGGGAACATTGATCAGGTAACTGACACCCCGCACATACCCGCCAGCAGTACTTCCGTCCGATGCCCGCGTGATAGAGGTGGATCCCAATAGTATCGAATTGGTATATTGATACCCGTTGATCTTGGGGATCGTAAGGAAAATCCCGTAGGGATCGGTAGTGGCCTTGCTGAGGATCTGGATACCGGGTACACTGGGCAGCTGGTATTCGGCGATACTGGAAACCCCGATCGTCCCCGATGGCGGCCCTTCATTGGAGTCATATACCTCCTTGATGGCCAACGGACCGTTGCCTGTCTTATTCGCATCAGTAATACCGTTGTTGCCCGTATAGGCCCACCAATGGGTCAGATTGCCGAAAGACCAATTGCTGTTCAACGGACAGACTTGTGTCTGCGCAAAAGCGACATGAAAGGTAAGCAGACAGCATGCAAGTAGAAAATTCTTCATCGGGCGCTCAATAAGGGCAATAATAGTCGATAATGGCTGTGAAAGTAGCATCTACAGATAGGATTACGAAGGAAATCGCGTTAGAGTTTACTGGCGCCGGAGTTATTTTTTTGCAAACCGCCGCCTATACCCGCAGGTACATTATAAAAGACTGACTACCAACCTCCCTGCAATCCCTGTTTCAGGGCCTTCTGATATTTCCGGAGATCGAAACTATACAGATACGGCGCCTTATGCGCCACACCCGTGCGCTTCTCGTCCAGACTCCGCAGGATGCCGAAAGAAAACACCTTCCGCTGAAAATTCCTCCGGTCCAGTTTTTTTCCCAAAATAGCCTCATACAGCTTCTGCAGCTCGGGCAGCGTAAATTTCCGCGGCAGCAGATTGTAGCCGATCGGCTGATAGCTCAACTGCGATTGCAGCGTGGTCAACGCCGTTTCCAATATCTGGTCGTGATCCAGTATCAACGGCCCCCGCTCATCCAGCGTATACCAGTCACAGGTATCCGATAACACGTCCGGCCTCGGCACCACCGAAGTGAATTCCACCAACGCATAAAACCCCACACTGATAAACCGCTGCGCAAAAAAAACCGCCTTCTCAGGCGCAACACCCGCCCGCAAAAAACTCTTCGTCCTGGTAGCCGGGTCACTCCGCATTGGATCACTGAATACGGAAAATTGCTGTAAAAAAACATTCTCTACGCCTGTCCGCTCCTGCAACACCCGGATGGCCGCCTCTTCCAGCGTCTCACTGCACTTCACAAAACCACCGGGCAACGCCCGCCTGTCCTCATGCCTCATTTTTAACAATAATATCTTCAGCTGGCCGGCATGAAACCCAAAGACCACGCAATCCAACGAAATATGAGCCATGAACTCACGGCTCGCCCTTTCCAAGAATTCTTCTAAACTTTCTTCCTGACGCATGGAACTCAAAATACCACCAAAAATGATATTTTCCGCAACTAACTGGAATAATCCCCGTCAATCTCATGGCAAAGCTTCTCTATGAAAAGCCGCATCCAGGCCGCATTCTTCTCCGCATGCCGCCGCGCCGTAGCCGTATGCATCATCGCCGGCAACTTCAATAGCTTGACGGCAAAATGATCCAGCGCATACCGCCGGTCATCCAATTCCCTGCCCGCCGCCAGCGGATCTTCCGCATCAAAAAGCTGCGCCCCCAACTGCCCGGCAATATAAAATACCCGCGCCACGCCGATAGCCCCCATCGCCTCCAACCGGTCGGCATCCTGCAGTATCCTCGCCTCCGCCGTCTCGGGCGCTATCCCCGCGGAGAAACTATGCGCGAGAATGGCGTGCTGTACCCCCGCAATCTTCTCCCGCGGAAACCCAACAAACTCCTCTTCCAGCAGCCGCCCCGCCTTCTCCGCACTCAACCGCGAACTCTCTCCCCGCCGCGGATCGTTCTTCGGCAGCGAAACGATATCGTGAAAATAGGCAGCCGCCAGCAGGACCAATTCATCCGCCATCCCGCCCTCCTCCCGATTGATGGCCGCCGCAGCCCTCCACACCCGCCTGAAATGCCCAAGGTCATGGGAGCCATCTGTGCGTTGGCCATCCGCCGGACCGTGTGGAGCCTCCCGCCGGACCCACCCGCCAAAACGGGCCTCCCAATCGGATAATAATGAATTACCTGTAGTCATATCTAGGCTTTTGCTAATTCGGTTTAGCTAAATTAATGTTATTTTCTTGCAGCACAATACCAGTGACAAATGTCCTTTCCCAATAGCAGCCAAGAACTTAGAACAAAAAAAAATTTGTTAAGTAATATTTAATTTTTGCTACCTTAGTTTAATAATTGCTAAACTTTTGCTTTATGACCATTCAACGATTGCTTACCAAAATGGTAAGCTTTACACTGCTTTGTGTACTTTTCACACAAACGGCTTTTTCCCAGACAAAAACAATTTCAGGTAAGGTTACAGACGACAAAGGCGCATCAGTCCAGGGTGCCACAGTCACGGTAAAAGGCACCAAAGTAGGCGCCTCCACCGCCGCAGATGGCTCCTTTACGATCACCGCGCCCACTTCCGCCACTACACTTGTCATAAGTTCGGTTGGCTTCACAGAACAGGAAGTAGCCATCAACGGACAATCTTCTGTCACAGTAGCGCTCGTAGCTACTCAGGCCAACCTCAACGAAGTGGTGGTCATCGGTTACGGTACGGCCAGAAAAAAAGACCTGACAGGCTCCGTAGCCTCCGTTCAGGCTAAGGATTTTAACCAGGGCGTCATCGCAGCCCCGGACGAGCTTCTGCAGAACAAGACCCCCGGCGTGGAAGTCAGCACCAGCAGTGGCCAGCCCGGCGGCGGCACCACCATTAAGATCAGGGGCAACACCTCCATCCTTTCCGGCGTCAACAACCCGCTTATCGTAGTAGATGGCGTTCCCCTCGACGGTAGAGACGCCACCCCCGCACTAAACCTCGGCCAGAACAGCCTGCCCTTCGGTACCACGCCCAGTTCGAACCCCCTGCTTTACATCAATCCGGCCGATGTCCAGTCGATCGATATCCTAAAAGACGCATCCGCCACCGCCATCTTTGGTTCCCGTGGCGCCAACGGCGTCATAGTCATCACTACCAAAAAAGCCAACTCCGGACAAACAAAGGTCGATTTCGGAATGACCGTCGGCGATAACGTCGGGTACATGAAAACAGATGGTCTCCTCTCCGCCAGCCAGTTCCGCTCCAAGTTGTCCACCTATAACCTGACCAGCGCAGGCTACGACTCCGGAGGAAATGTAAATGCCCTCAAAGAGATCGCCCAACACAAACCATTACTGCAGAACTATAGCCTGTCCCTCAGCGGCGGCAACGACAACGGCAAGTTCAGGGCTTCCTTCCTCGCCAATACCACTCCCGGGATCATCAAGACCACCGGTCTCGATAAATACCTCGGCACCTTCGGCGGGACTTACAAATTCTTCGATAAGCGCGTAACGGTCGACTTCAACCTCACCGCCGGGCACGTCCAGCTCAACCAGACCCTCATTACCAACACTGCGGGTGCCGGTGGTAACCTCATGGAATGGGCGTTGAACTGGAACCCCACCGTTCCCTTCTACAATTCAGACGGGAGCTTTAAATCCCTTGCCCTGAACACGCCCAATCCATTGGCGGCGCTCAAGGCCTATAGCGACCAATCAAACGTTACGACCTTACTGGCCAATATCTCAGCTACTGTCCATCTCATAAAAGGTCTGGACTATAAAATGCTCTACGCCATCAACGACGGTTCCGGCTCCCGCTACACCAACTTCGACGGCTGGATGCCGGGCGTCCAGGGCATCTCCACCCTGGGCATCGGAGTCATAGGAAACGCTCACCTTACCTCACAGACCTTTACCCATACCCTCAACTACCACGCCGACCTCACCTCGGCCTTGCGGTTGGACGCCGTCGCGGGTTATGAATACTGGACCACCAACTACCGCGACGAGACACTCCTGGGTTCAGGGTACGATATCAACAATACACTCGCTACCATAACCAGCATCAAGAATACCGATCAGATGATCGATGCCAAAACCCTTTCTTACAGTCCTACCAATCCTTCCGACCCCAAAGTAGATATCCAATCTGAATTCGCCCGCGTCAACCTGAACCTGGCAGATAAATACTACCTTACCGGGACATTCCGCGCGGACGGCTCCAACAAATTCGGATCTAACAACCACTACGGTTATTTCCCCTCCGTCGGCGCAAGATGGGTGATCAGCAACGAAGACTTCCTCAAAAGCAACCAGATCTTCAATACCCTGGCCATCCGCGGCTCCTGGGGTAAGACCGGTACACAGGACTTCCCGGCCGGTGCAGCGCTCTTCCAATACGGGTTCACCCAAAATGGCACGATCACAACCATCAACGTGCCAAACCCCAACCTGAAATGGCAGCAGACAACTTCGACAGATGTCGGCCTGGACTACGGACTCCTCTCGGGCCGCATCTATGGTTCATTCGACTACTACCATCGTAACACCACCAATATAGTTGACCAGACCAACTCAATCGCACCGGCGCCAAGCGGGTCCGAATTCATCAACCTGAACGCCAACCTGATCAACAAAGGCTTCGAATTCGTGCTCGGCGGAACCATCGTCTCGCACAGGGACTTCACCTGGGACGCTTCTTTCAATATCTCATATAACAAAGGCAAGCTCACCAATTTCAACAACGCTCCGATCCTCACCGGGCAGATCAGCGGTAACGGCCTCAGCGGAACAACCGCCGAAGTCATCACCAACAACCAGCCCCTCGACGTCTTCTACATGCCCCACTTCCTGGGCTACACCAAAGGCGGTCTGGATAGCGTCACCAGCACCAGCTACTACGTTGGCGATCCCAACCCCCACACGCTGTATGGCTTCAGCACGACGCTCAAATACCAACACCTCTCATTGCTCCTGAACTTCGGCGGCGCGGCAGGTTACAAGATCTTCAACAACACCCAATTGGCCATCACCAACATCGGGCTGTTCAGCAAAGGTCAGAATGTCACCGAACACGCCTTCGCCCCGGGTGAATCGACCGCCAACGGTACGACTGTCTCCGACAAATACCTCGAAAGCGGCAACTTCCTGAAATTGCGTAACGCCACCATTAGCTACGCTGTCGGCAATATCTCCAGTTATTTCAAGAATGTAAACGTCTTTGTTTCGGGCACCAACCTCTTCGTCGTGACTAAGTTCACAGGTTTCGACCCCGAGGTCAACATCGACAAGACTAATAACGGCTACGCTTCCCGCAGCATGGAGTATCTGCCTTATCCGACACCACGTATCATAACGGTTGGCTTTAATACCTCATTCTAAAAGCAATAAAACACAGGACATATGAAACGCTATATAAATATCAAAACATCCTTCCTTATACTGGTCGCGGCAGCCATCGTGGGTAGCGGCTGTACAAAACTCCACGAAGACCTTACCAGTACCCTCACAGTCACGGACGCCAACAAGTTCAGCAACCTGTTCCTCCAGTCCGCTTACAACGACATCGGCGTTGTCTACGAAGATCTGGGTAATCTCCTCCAGCTGCAGGAAGTATCCAGCGACGAGTGCTTCATCCCCATCCGCGGTACCGACTGGTTCGATGGCGGCTACCACGTGCAACTCCACCAGCACAACTGGACCCGCTCCAGCGTGGCCCTCCTGGAAACAGAGTTCACCAATCTGAACAAAATGAACTACGACGCCACCGTGGTATTGGGTACAAACGGAACCGCAGATCAGCTGGCGCAAGCCCGCTTCATCCGCTGTATCGCCCTCTATGACCTGCTCGATCTCTTCGGTCAGTACCCCCTCCGGCAACCCGGGGATAACCTGCTCCTGGCATCGAAAGTCTATTCCGGGGACTCCGCCGTCCTGTTCCTCGAAAGCGAATTGACAACCTGTATCTCCAATCTCAACGCCTCCAACGGCACCACCTTGGCCAACCAGGACGCCGCCAGAGCCCTCCTGATGAGAGTATACCTCAACCGCGGCGCTTTCGACAACCGCGCTACCCCGACCTTTGCGGACGCAGACATGCAGCAGGTGATCACCCTGGGCCAGCAGATCATGAGCAATACCGCCCACGGATTCGAATCCAACTATTTCAACATCTTCAGCCCAAATAACTCAGCCACAAAAGAATCCCTCTTCTCCCTGCCAAATGCTCACGGCGCTAACACCGGCAGCGGCTTCTACGGCAGCATCGAGAATCAATGGTACTCCAGCCTGCACTATAACCAATACACCCCGCTCAACCCCCAGGCTGGCTGGAACGGCTTCTCCACCATGGGCGAGTTCTACAACACCTTCGGCGTGAACGGCACAATCCCCACCCAGACACCCGCCGATACCACCTTAGACCAACGCATAGGCGGCACGTCCTATCCGGGTGAAACGAATGCATCCGGTCTTAGGACGGGGATCCTCATCGGTCAGCAGTACGACCAGACAGGCGCCAAAGAACAAGACAGGCACAACAACAACCTGGTCTTCACCAACGCCGAAGAAGTTCCTTCGACGATCGACGTCTCCCTGCTCCCTTCTATCGAAACCTCCGGTTATCGCGTTGCCAAATACATCCCGGATTATTCCACCGGCGCTACCTCCTACCAGGTGCCCAGCAACTACTACATCCTGCTCCGGTATGCCGATGTTATCCTGATGACCGCCGAAGCTGAAATCCGCCAGAACGCTACCAACCCCGCAGCCGCCCTGATCCTCGTCAATACGCTGAGAGCGGCAAGACAAGCCCCGGCCCTGACAACAATGGCCCTGGTCGACCCCGCCAACGTATACACCACCAACACCCTCCTCGCCGAAAGAGGTCGCGAAATGTATTGGGAAGGTTGCCGTAGAACCGACCTGATCCGCTTCGGAGTCTGGAACATCGCCTGGAGATTGAAAGCAGCAGACAATGGCAACTTCTACGTGTTCCCCATTCCGCTGGATGATCTCAATAGTAACCCGAACCTCATCCCCAACCTGCAGGGCTCGAAATACTAAAATGCTCTATTTATATTTTGTGAAAGGTCATAAATTTATGACCTTTCTTTTTTTATAAACTACCAGTGATGAAACTTTCGAGGGTGCTTGCCGTTCTGCTTTGTTCCGCCTCCTGCCTCCCCTCCTGTAAACAAAAGCCCGGAAACGACAACCTCCCCCTCTTCGAACTGCAAGCAAACACCGGCATCAACTTCGACAACAAAGTCGAAGACGGCAAATACGAGAACAGCTTCCTCTTCCGCAATTTCTACAATGGCGGCGGCGTAGCCATCGGCGATATCAACAACGACGGCTTGCCCGACATCTTCCTCACCTCCAACATGGGCGAGAACAAACTCTACCTCAATAAAGGGAATTTCCAATTCGAAGACATCACCACCAGCGCAGGCATCATAAAAGACGACAAATGGAGCACCGGCGTCACCTTCGCCGACGTGAACGGCGACGGCTGGCTGGATATCTACGTGTGCTCTTCAGGCCACATGAAGAACGGCGATCGCAAGAATAAACTCTATATCAACAACCACAACAATACCTTTACCGAAGCAGCCGCCAAATACGGCCTCGATATCTCCGCCTACACTACCCAGGTCTCCTTCTTCGACTATGACGGCGACGGCGACCTCGACTGCTTCATGATCAACAACAGCCCCATCCCCGTCAATACCCTCAACAACTCCAACCGACGCGACCTCCCCGATGCAAAATGGCCCGTAGCCGATTTCCTGAAAGGCGGCGGCGACCACCTCTACCGGAACGATAACGGCCACTTCACCGAAGTAACACAACAAGCCGGCATCCACGGCAGCCTCATCAGCTTCGGCCTCGGCGTATCCGTCGGCGACGTCAACGGCGACGGCTGGCCCGATATCTTCGTCTCCAACGATTCCTACGAACGCGATTACCTCTATATCAACCAAAAAAACGGCACATTCAAAGATGACCTGGAAAACTGCTTCGGCCACACCAGCTTCTCATCCATGGGCTCCGATATGGCCGACATCAACAACGACGGCTATCCCGAGATCTTTACCACCGACATGCTGCCCGAAGACGACTACCGTCTAAAGACCCTGGGCGCCTTCGACAACGTCAGCCTCTACTACGCCAAAATAAAAGCAGGCTTCTATTACCAGTACATGAAGAACTGCCTCCAACTCAATAACCAAAACGGTAAATTCTCGGATATCGCCAACTACAGCGGCGTGTCGGCAACCGACTGGAGCTGGGGCGCCCTCATCTTCGACATGGACAACGACGGGCTGAACGACATCTTCGTTTGCAACGGAGTGAATAAAGATGTCACCAACCTGGACTTCATGGATTTCTTCGCCAACGACGTCATCCAGAAAATGGTCATGACCGGCGAAAAGGACGACGTCCAACAGGTCTTAAAGCATATCCCCATCACCCCCATGCTGCACAAGGCCTACCGCAATAAAGGCAACCTGAAATTCGAAGACGTCGGCGAAGCCTGGGGCTTTACTCAACCCTCCTTCTCCAACGGCGCAGCCTATGCCGACCTCGACAACGACGGCGACCTCGACCTCGTCATCAACAACGAGAACGGCCCCGCCTTCATCTACAAGAACAAAAGCCGCGAACTCAACCACAACCACTACATCGGCGTCACCCTAAAAGGCAAAAGCCCCAATACCTTCGCCATCGGCGGCAAAATACGCGTCTACAAAGGCGCCCAGATCTTCTACCGCGAGGTCATCCCCAGCCGCGGCTTCCAATCTTCCGTAGACTACAAACAGATCATCGGCCTCGGATCACTCACAACCGTTGACTCCCTGGTCATCACCTGGCCGGACAGGACGACCACCACATTACTTAAACCCGCATTGGACACCACACACACGATTACCCAACCCGCCAACCCCACCCCCGCCCCGTCCCCGATCCATGCTACCCTGCCTACCCTCCTGGATTCTCTGAAAACAAGTTTCCAAAAACACCAGGAGATCGAAAACATCGACTTCTATTACGAACATAACCTCCCGAAAATGCTCTCCCGCGAAGGACCAAAACTCGCCATAGGCGACATAAACGGAGACGGCCTCCAGGACATCTATATCGGCGGGACACAGGGACACCCCGGCCAGATCTATCTCCAAACCCAACCGGGCTCATTCACACTCAAACCCGAACCCGTCTTCAACCAATTCGCCGACTTCGAAGACGAAGCTGTCCTCTTCTTCGACGCTGATAACGACGGCGACCTCGACCTCCTCATATGCCCGGGAGGAAACGCCCACCCCCCGATGAGCCGGCAAATGCAGAACAGACTCTTCAAAAACGACGGCAAAGGAAACTTTACCCTCGACGCCGCCGCCTTCCCCATGAACACCGACGGCATGAACACCGCCGTCGCCATCGCCTGCGACTTCAACAACGACGGCTTCCAGGACCTCTTCATAGGCGGCAGAAGCCAACCCCGCGAATACGGCCGCTCCCCCCGCAGCTTCCTCTTTATAAACGACGGCAAAGGCCACTTCACCGATATCGCCAAAACAAAAAACCCCGATATCGCCAACATCGGTATGGTCACCGCCGCCGCCTGGGCCGACCTTACAGGCAATAAACAAAAGGAGCTGGTGATCACCGGCGAATGGATGTCCCCCAGGATATTCAGCTGGAAAGGCGATCACTTCGTGGAAAACAAAACCAACCTCACCGGACTCCTGGGCTGGTGGCAATCCCTCGCAGTTGCCGACGTCAACGGCGACGGCAAACCCGACCTCATCCTCGGCAATATCGGCGAGAACTTCTATCTCGATCCCGATTCCCTCCACCCCGTAAAACTCTGGGTCAGCGACTTCGATCAGAACGGCATCATGGACAATATCATGACCCGGACCATCGACGGCAAAGACATGCCCGTATTCCTGAAACATGAAATGGAACAGGAACTCCCCTCCCTGAAAAAGGAAAACCTCAAACATGCGGAATTCGCCAAAAAATCCATCCAGGACCTGCTGCCCGCGCCAACACTCGAACAAGCCTCGGTAAAAACATTCGACTATCCCAGTTCCATCATTGCCATCAACCTGGGCAATGGACAGTTTCGTGTCCAAAAACTACCCCCCATGGCACAATTGTCTTCGGTAAACGCCATAAAATGCCTGGACATCAACGGCGACGGCTTCCCCGATCTCGTGCTGGGCGGCAATGAATATGGCTTCCTGCCCCAGTTCGGAAGACTCGACGCCAGCTATGGCGACGTCCTGCTGAACAACGGCAAAGGCCAATTCAACTGGATCGACCCAAAACGCTCCGGCCTCCAACTGCCAGGCCAGATCAGGGACATCGGCGAGCTCGACGACAACACAAACCGATACCTGCTCTTCCTCCGGAACGACGACTACCCGGCCCTATACCTTGTTAATACACCCGCAAAAAAATAACTCGTTTGAAAAGACAAGGTATAATCATTATGTTGGCGCTTGGTTGCATTGGCCTCCTGACTGCTTGCCATACTCCCACAAAACAAGGTCCGCCCCTCTTCCAGGTGCTCGACAACACCAAAACCGGGATCACCTTCAACAATAAACTCACCCCCACCCAACAGTTCAATGTATTCAAATACATGTACTATTACAACGGCGCCGGCGTGGGCGCCGGGGACTTCAACAACGACGGTAAAATAGACCTGTTCTTCGCCGCCAACCAGGGCAATAATAAACTATACCTCAACAGGGGAAACCTGCAGTTCGAAGACGTCACCACAGCCGCAAAGATCCCCGAAGACGGCGGCTGGTCGACAGGCGTCTCCGTAGTGGACATCAACAACGACGGCCTCCTCGACATCTACATCTGTAGAGTCGGTAACCACGAAACACTCCATAGCCATAACCAATTGCTCATCTGCCAGGGCATCGATAAGAACGGCGTGCCCTACTATAAGGACGAAGCCGCAGCCTATGGCCTCGACTTCTCCGGCTTCAGCACCCAGGCAGTCTTCGTCGACTACGACATGGACGGCGACCTCGACATGTACCTGCTCAACCACCTGCCCCATCAAAATGGCACCTACGGCCCACGCAACGAGATGTTGCACACCTATAGCCCGCTTTCGGGTGACCGCCTCTACCGCAACGACGGCAATAACCACTTCACCGACGTCACAAGGGTCTCAGGGATCAATAGCTCCGTTCTTGGCTATGGACTGGGCGTCGTGGCATCGGATATCAACCTCGACGGCTATCCCGACCTCTACGTAGACAACGACTTCCACGAAAACGACTACCTCTATATCAATCAGAAGAACGGCACCTTCAAAGAGGAACTGAACGACCATATCATGCACACCAGCAAGTTCTCTATGGGTGTCGACGTCGCCGACGCAACCAACGATGGCTACCCCGAGATCATGACCGTCGATATGCTGCCCTACGATCCCTTTATGCTCAAAAGCTCCGAAGGCGAGAACGCCTATGATCTCTATAAACTAAAGCTCGGACTCGGCTACAACTACCAGTACAGCCGCAATAACCTGCAATTCAACCGCCGGAACGGGATGTTCAGCGAAGTGGCTCTGTATTCCGGCGTCGCCGCTACAGACTGGTCCTGGTCCCCTCTATGGTTCGATTTTGATAATGACGGCTTAAAAGACCTCTTCATCTCCAATGGCATCCCGAGACGGCTGAACGACATCGACTATATCAACTTCCTCTCCAACCAGGAGCTACAGCAAAAATTGCGCACCGATGACGCCAACCCGGAAGATCTCGATCTTATCGACAAATCCCCTCAGATAAAGATCCCCAGCAAATTCTTTCGCAATAACGGTAACCTGCAGTTCACCGACATGGGCGATGAAATAGACGACGCCAGACCCGCCTATTCGAACGGCGCCATATACGCCGATCTCGACAACGACGGTGACCTCGACATCGTAGTAAACAATATTGACCAGCCCGCCCTGCTCTATGCCAACAGGTCCAACGACAAAAAGGACAAGCCCTTCGTAGAGATAAAACTAAAAGGCCCCACCCAAAATATAAACGCCCTCGGCGCAAAACTCATCCTCTTCGCCGGCGGCGGTATCCGCACCTACGAAAAATATCCGGTACACGGCTTCCTGTCAAGCGCGGAAACGCCCATCCACGTCGGCCTGGCGAACACAAAAATAGATTCTGCATTCCTTGTCTGGCCCGATAATACCTACCAGCCGGTCGAACTGACACCCGCCAACCCATGGCCGGCATTCACGTACAAAAAAGGACTGCCGAAATTCGACTACAAGACCCTCACCGACCATTTCAAAAACACCACCAGACCGATGCGGGATATTACCGCCGGAACGGCCCTGGCATACAAACACGAAGAGAACGACTTCAACGAATTCGACCGGGAACCCCTGCTCCCGCATATGCTCTCCACGGAAGGCCCGGCACTTGCCATCGGCGATCTCAATGCCGATGGATACGACGATGTCTTTATCGGCTCGTCCAGAAATCACAAGAACGTGATCTATACCCAGGACAAAGCCGGAAAATTCACGAAAACAAAACAACCCGATCTGGACAGCGACAGCACTTTCGAGGACGTCGATGCCTGTATCACAGACCTTAACCATGACGGAAAACCCGACCTCGTCATAGCCAGCGGCGGCAACGAATTCTACGGACCCGACCCCCATCTTTCTCCCCGCGTCTACCTCAACGATGGAAAAGGCAACTTCACCAAAAAAGCCAACGCTTTTGATAGCATTGATGTCAACGCTTCCTGTGTCGTGGCCACTGACTTCAACGGCGATGGCTTCCCCGACCTCTTCATCGGTGGAAGATCGGTGCCCTACAACTATGGACAGATCCCCCGCTCTTATTTATTGCAAAACGACGGAACCGGTCACTTCACGGACGTGACCGAAAAATACTGCCCGGCGCTGGCCCATATCGGATTTGTTACCAGGGCCCTCTGGTTCGACCTGGACAGGGATGGCCAAAAAGACCTCATCCTGTCTTTGGAATGGGGCGGGATCATCGCCTTCCTCCACCACAACACATCCTTCACGAAAAAAGTACTCACGGACAAAAAAGGCTGGTGGAATTTCATCCTGCCGGTAGACCTCAACAATGACGGCAAGATCGACCTCATCGCGGGAAATCTTGGCCTGAACAGCAAGTTAAAAGCATCGGAACAGGAGCCTGTCCGACTCTACTACTACGATTTCGATGACAACGGCAAAAAGGACCAGGTCCTGACTTACTATATCGGCGGTCGCGAACTGCCCTTCGCCAGCATGGAAGAACTGGAAAAACAGATCCCCGATATAAAAAAGAAATTTCTCTATGCCGGCGACTTCGCCAAAGCATCCCTCAAAGACCTTTTCTCCACTGAGAAACTGGAAAAAGCCGACACCCTTACCGCTGACTACTTCGCGAATGCCGTATTGCTGAACCAGGGTGACCTGAATTTTACCATCCAGCCCCTGCCATGGGAAGCACAACTGTCCCCCTACCGCGACGCCATCGCCATCGACGCCAACAACGACAGCCTCCCGGACATCCTGATGGTTGGAAACTATTTCGAGAACAGCATTCAAATGGGCAGGAACGACGCCGATTTCGGCACCATCCTCGTCAACCATGGGAATGGGGCATTCACCGCTGAAAGCATCAATGGCCTGCAGATAAAAGGCCAGGTGCGCCATGTCAGCAAAATAACGATTGAAAAAAAAGAAGCTTTCCTGCTGGCCAGGAACAACGATAGCGTGAAGATCATTCAATTCGAGCCGCCTAAGAAATAGGCGCGCATACCATGGTTACCCATTTCGTAGTGTCTGGCTCCAATCTCCTGTCGGTCATCAGACACTGAAAAGGAAGGCCCATGATCTGGATATTGTAGTCGTTCTTGAACATCTGCATTTGCTCCAACGCCTTTTCCGCCGTAAACACACCCCCATGCACCTCGCCCTCCAGATTTTTATAGGGTACAAACCTCCGCGGGATGACCCGCCCTTCCTTCTCGATCCACTTGTTCACCGGTATCGCCACCGTCCACTTGAACTGCCCGGTTTCAACCTTTGCCACGTTCAGCCAGGGAGAATCGATCGCCATCGCCCCATGACTCGCCGTAAAACCGCGCAACGTATCGATCCGCGCATAGACCTCGGCCATGCTCGGATAAACAGCGGTGAATGACGTCATCGTGACAAGCGTGCTGTCATTCGACATGGTCCGGAAAAAGTCTACGCCATAAAGCCGCTTCGTATTCTCGACATAAGCCTTAAAACTCCCAAGGATCGTATCCACTTCCCCCTTCCACCGCCCCGCGCCAATGCCCTCCCACGCGAGCAGCACCGAGTCGCCGTTCAGCGGGGCGATCTTGATGCTGCCAGTCATCCTGCCCTTATCCGCACAGAAAACCTCCAACCGTACTTCATTATAATAAACTCCCTTCACCACGTAGGAACATCCCTCCTGCTTCGGCCACCACGCATCCCATTGCGAAACGCGCTGAAAGGCCCGCCCCGCTCCGCTCATTCCACGATGAGCAGTGATCGTTCTTGAAAGAGCAGGCTGAAAAAAGAAGATACAATACACGCCAACTGTAATGACCATCAGGCCCAGGATGAGCAACCATTTTTTCATATCACGCTGGATTATCGAAGCGGTAAAACTAATAAATTAGTGCGAATTTCGTACATTCATCCCATGCGATACGCCGTCATTTTCGTCCTGAGCAGCTTGCTATCCGCCACCGCCCATAGCCAAACGGCTACCCCCGCCGCCCGCCAAGGGCTTGCCGCAGACGATGCCGACATCTGGACCATCAACGCCGACAGCATCGACCCCGCCAATTATTACGGCGTCACCGTCGCCAACGGCATGATCGGCCTCGTCTCCTCCGCCGACCCCTTCCGGGCAAAAGACGTCGTGCTGAACGGCGCCTTCGACTTATACGGCCGCGGGCGGGTCAGCAACATCCTCAAGACCTTCAACTTTATCGACCTCTTCCTCGACATCGACGACCAGCGCATCGATAACTTCAAACAGACCACCCACCTGCGGCAATCACTCGACATGCGCCACGCCTGCCTGACCACGACCTTTGACTACCAGGACAAGGCCACTGTCAGCTACACCTGGTACTCCCTTCGCAATCTGCCCTATACGGCCCTGGTAGACGTCACCATCACCGCCCGGAAAGACATTGCCATCACCCCCGCCACAGTTATGGAAGCACCCGACATGCTAAAAGACGTCGAAAACTACAACAATGAGATCGACAGACCCCACGTCCGCATATCCCTCCTCACCTCCACAGCGAAAAGCCCTACTGGCAAACTGCTCATGGCCGCCTCCAATAGCTTCCTCTTCGACGAGCCCCACCCTACTGAGCCCGCCGTCATCCACGAGATGTGGGACAATAACATGCACCTGCTCAAATTCAAAAAGAAACTCGCCGCCGGCGCCACTTATCATTTTGCCGTTGTCGGCTCTTCCCTCACCTCCGCTCATAACGATGACCCGCTCAACGAAGCCGAACGCCTCACCATCTTCGCCACCCTCCAGGGCACACACGCCCTCATCCAGGCCCATGAACAGGCCTGGGAGGAACTATGGAAAAGCGATATCGTCATCGACGGCGATCCTAAAACCCAACGCGATATTCACCTGATGCTCTACCACCTCTATTCCTTCGCCCGGCAAGGCACAGACTACAGCTTGTCCCCCATGGGCCTTAGTGGTCTCGGCTACAACGGGCACACCTTCTGGGATACCGAGATCTGGATGTACCCCGCCCTGCTCCTCCTGCAGCCAACAATCGCCGCCTCATTAATGGAATACCGCTACCGGCGCCTGCCAGCCGCCATAAAGAACGCCGCCGACCACGGCTACAAAGGCGCCATGTTCCCCTGGGAAAGCGCCGCCAGCGGCAACGAAGAAACGCCTGTATGGGCCCTCAGCGGCCCCTTCGAACACCATATCACCGCCGACGTAGGCATCGCCGCCTGGAACTACTACTGCGTCACGCACGACAAGACCTGGCTCCGCGAAAAAGGCTACCCCCTCCTCCAGGCAACCGCGGACTTTTGGACCAGCCGGGTACAACGCAACGGCCCCGGCCACTACGATATCCTCAACGTCGTGGCAGCCGACGAATGGGCCGAGAACGTAGACAATAACGCCTACACCAACGCCGCCGCCCGCGCCAATCTCGACGACGCCTCAAAAGCCGCCCGCGCGCTCGGCCTGACCCCCGACCCCGACTGGACCACCGTTCGCAACAATATCCCTATCCTCCAATTCCCCGATGGAGTCACCCGCGAACATGCCACCTATAAAGGCGAACCCATCAAACAGGCCGACGTCAACCTCCTCGCCTATCCCCTCAAAGAAGTGACTACCCCTGCCGCCATCCGCAAAGACCTCGACTACTACGAGCCCCGTGTTGGAGAAGGCCCCGCCATGACACACGCCATCTTCGCTATCCTCTATGAACGCCTCGGCTTCCCCGACAAGGCACTCGCCGACCTCAAACAAGGCTATATCCCCAACCTCCGCCCCCCATTCGGCGTGATCGCCGAAACCGCCACCGGTAATAACCCCTATTTCGCAACCGGCGCCGGCGGCATCCTCCAGGCTATGCTAAACGGCTTCGGCGGCCTCGACATCACTGATGCGGGGATCACCCAACTACCCACTCGCCTGCCTGCCGCGTGGAAATCACTCCGCATCACCGGCGTCGGCCCCACCCAAACCACTTACACCGTGAAATAAACTCCCTCCCCCGAAGGGGGAGGGGACTCTCACAATTATTATATAGTTTTGCGCCAGAACAAAATACAATAAATGCTTAAAGTGGGTGTTTTTGGCGTCGGTCACCTCGGGAAATTTCATCTTAACAACTGGAAAGAGATCAAAAGAGCAGAACTGGTGGGATTCTATGACCCCGATGACACGATCGCCGCAGAAGTCACCGAAAAATACCAGCTGCAGCGCTTCACCGACCAGGATACCCTGATCGAAGCCTGCGACCTCATCGATATCGTAGCCCCAACCCCCCTCCACTTTAACCTTTGTCAAAAAGCCATCCGTAAAGGCAAACACGTATTCGTCGAAAAACCGCTCGCTGCATCAATGGAAGAAGCCCGGGAACTCGTTAAATTGGTCCGGGAATCAAATGTCAAATTGCAGGTAGGCCATGTCGAACGCTTTAACCCCGCCTTCCTCGCCCTCCAAAACTCCCAACTAGCACCGATGTTTATCGAAGTACATCGCCTGGCACAGTTCAATCCCAGAGGTACCGAGGTAAGCGTGATCCTCGACCTCATGATCCACGATATCGATATCATCCTGAGCATCGTCAAAAGCGAGGTCAACAGCATCTCGGCCAGCGGAGTGGCCGTTGTCTCCGATACCCCGGATATGGCAAACGTCCGCATAGAATTTAACAATGGCTGTGTCGCCAACCTGACCTCCAGTCGCTTCTCGATGAAGAAGATGCGAAAAATGCGGTTATTCCAGAAAGATGCCTATATTGGTATAGATTTTCTCAATAAAAAAACAGAGATCATCAAATTAAAGACCCCCCAGGACCTGGATGTCTTCTCATTCGACATCGAGACCCCAAACGGCAAAAAAACGATCGCACTTTCCAACCCTTCCGTACCGGAAGTCAACGCGATCCGGATGGAATTGGAAACATTCTGCGATGCGATCTTATCCAACAGACCTACACTGGTATCCGAAGTAGACGGATTCAGGGCAATGGATATCGCTCACCAAATCCTGCAAAAAATAAAACACAACACGATCAACAGCTGACACCGGAATGGCTGCTAATCCAAAGACACATACCATCCCTATTTTCTGGTATATCTTCAGCGATTATATCACAGCTCTCCTGTCAGCCATCATCTTTCATTTTAGCCGCCGCTACCTGCTCTCCGAACCCATTTTCGTCAACGGCCACCTGCTCCTGACCCAACGCTTTTGGCTCGGGACATCCACTATACCCATCGGCTGGCTCATGCTCTATAACATGGTCGGCTCCTACAGCTCGCTTTATCAGAAAGGCAGGCTCAACGAGATAACCAATACTTTTATCTATAGCCTCCTCGGCTGCACCATCGTCTTCTTCGTCGTCGTCATCAACGACCCCGTGAAGGATTATCACTATTTCTACAAAACTTACTTCATCTATCTCTTCTCACACTTTTTTATCACCGCGACAGGCAGGATCCTTATCCTCAACTTCGTCCGCGAACAGGTAACCTCCGGCAAGATCATCTTTAACACCCTGCTCGTCGGCAGCGATGATACCGCTACAAAGATTTACAAGGAGTCCAAAGACGGCCTTAGGATCTCCGGCTATCGCTATGCCGGCTACGTCAGCTCCCCCGACCAGCATAGCAACGGGATCGCCCGCTACCTGCCTCGACTCGGAAACGCTGACGAAATAGAACGCACCATCGATCAATACGATATCCACCTCGTCGTCATCGCCCTCGAAAGATCCGCAAGGAATGAGGTCGAGAACATCGTGGAAAAATTAAGCAACAAAGACGTTCGTGTAAAGATCATCCCAAGCTCGCTCGACATCCTCTCCGGCTCCGTCAGGACCGCTAACGTACTCGGCGCCATCTTATCGGATATCTACACCAGCCCAATGCCCGAATGGCAGCAAAATATAAAACGCGTCATGGACATCGCCTGCTCCATAACCGGGCTCGTCTTCCTCTCCCCCCTCATGCTCTTTGCCGCCATCCGCACCGGGCTCTCCTCCCCGGGCCCCGTCTTCTATCAACAGGAAAGGATCGGCTTCAAAGGCAAACGATTCCAGATCTATAAATTTCGATCCATGATCCGGGACGCGGAAAAAGACGGCCCCTCCCTCTCCTCTGACCAGGATCCCCGTATCACTACCTGGGGCAAAACGATGCGAAAATGGCGCATCGACGAGCTTCCCCAATTGTGGAATATCCTCAAAGGCGAGATGAGCCTCGTAGGCCCCAGGCCCGAACGCGAATATTATATCAACCAGATATATACCCATACCCCATACTATCGTTATCTCTTAAAAGTAAAACCCGGCCTTACCTCCTGGGGAATGATCCAATTCGGCTACGCCGAGAACACGGAAGAAATGCTCGAACGCATGAAATACGATCTGATGTACCTGGAGAACATCTCCCTGGGAGTCGATCTCAAGATCATGGTGCATACCCTCCGGATCATCTTTACCGCTAAAGGCAAGTAAATCTTATGATCTTTAACTCTTTCGCTTTTCTCGTTTCCTTTCTTATCGTAACCCCATTGTACTACCTCGTCCCCCATAGGTGGCGCTGGCTCTTCCTGCTGCTGATCAGCTGCTTTTTCTACGCCTCCTTTATCCCGGCCTATATCCTCATCCTCTTCGCCATCATCCTCATAGACTACAGCGCAGGCCTCCTCATGGAAAATGCCGCCGGACACCGGCGCAAGGTCTTTCTCACCATGAGCCTCGTAGCCAACATCGGTGTACTGGCCGTATTCAAATACTACAACTTCTTTATCGAAAACGTCAATCAGCTGCTCAACCTCGCCCATATCACGGTCAGACCCTTCCCGTTCTGGCAGATCGCCCTGCCCATTGGCCTCTCCTTCCATACCTTCCAGGCCATGAGCTACACCCTCGAAGTCTACCGCGGTAACCAAAAAGCCGAAAAACACCTCGGCATCTACGCCCTATACGTCCTCTTCTATCCACAACTCGTAGCCGGCCCCATCGAAAGACCCGCCCAACTCCTCTATCAATTCCGTGAACGCCACTCCCCCGATTTCGACGGGATCGCTACCGGTTTGAAAAAAATGCTCCTGGGCTTTTTCATGAAATGCGTCGTCGCGGACCGCGTCGGCATCTTCGTCAATTTCATCTTCGTCCGCCCTGAGGCCCGCAGCCGCCTGGGTTTATTGACCGGCATCGTCTTCTACGGCTTTCAGATCTATTGCGATTTCGCAGGCTACTCCCTCATCGCCATCGGCTCAGCAAAGACCATGGGATTCAACCTGGTCAAAAATTTCAACCAACCCTTCGTCAGCAGGAACATCACCGAATTCTGGCGAAGATGGCATATCTCCCTTTCCGTATGGTTTAACGACTACCTGTTCAACCCCCTGCTTATCGCCTGGAGAGGCCTGGGCAAAAGCGCCGTCGTCCTCGCCGTGCTCTGCACCTTCTTCATCAGCGGACTCTGGCATGGCGCAGGCTGGACCTTCATCGTCTTCGGCTTGCTCCACGGCATCGCCGTCGCCTTCGAATTCCTTACCCGGAAATTCCGGTCCAAACTAGCCCGCAATATCCCGGGCCTCATCTATTATCCCGCCAGTCGCCTGCTTACTTTTTCCTACGCCTGCCTGGCCTGGATCTTCTTCCGCGCCCCTACCCTCCACGACGCCTTCACCTTCATCAGACGCCTGCTGGGCCCCGGAACCCCATTCAGATACGCCAGCGAATTCGACGAACGCTCCCTGCTGGCCTATAGCTTATTCGGCATAGCGGCCGTCATCG
>Ga0302309_10000855_pt1 | contig 31608 bp, 24 predicted proteins | sample III_Palsa_N1_1_FD_200453 | JGI IMG/M metagenome (GOLD analysis project Ga0302309, IMG submission 200453) | Peat permafrost microbial communities from Stordalen Mire near Abisko, Sweden - III_Palsa_N1_1 | ecosystem: Environmental > Terrestrial > Soil > Palsa > Peat permafrost | place: Sweden... | reverse complement strand
AAACTCTGTGCCTCTCTGTGCCTTCTTCGTGACCTTTGTGGTAAAATTTAACCACAAAGAACACTGAGATAGAAGCACAGAGAGCACTGAGGCAAATATTATTTGGTATCCTCTTGGTAAAATTGGCTTTTGAGACAGCCTCTTTGTATTTAAAGGCGTTTTATTTTTTGAACACGATCTTATAAGCAGCTTGTATTGAAACACCCGCCGATTTTATTACCTGCGGATCGATGCCTATCCAGGTCATGGATGTTGAAGTTAAATTTGTAATCTGGATCTTATCATTACTGCTGCGTTGGAGCGGGTCTTCAGAAAAAGTTACATATAAGTTACTACCCGATTTGGCTAACGTATAAGTCAGGGTGTCGCTACTGAGTTGCAGCGTAATAAATCCGCTAAAAATTGCGTTTTTTGCTGCATCATTCATCGTAACAGTATCAATCGGCGGAAACGGGGTAGAAAGGCTAAACATGGTTTGACCATTGTAATATTCACCGGCATAATAAGCTGTTACCGCCCATGTGCCGGTTAGGCTTGCATCGCTTGTACCGCTGCCGGTAGAACCTGTACTCCCTGTAGAACCGGTAGCGCCTGTGCTACCTGTTGAACCGGTACTGCCGGTTGAGCCTGTTGCACCCGTGCTGCCTGTACTGCCCACGGTGCCGCCCGTTGGCGGATATTGCTGTACATAGCCCTTGTCGCCCGGCAAAATAGGCGGATCGAGTTTGCAGGAATATATAGTTATAGCTGTTAAAATAACTGCTATAAAAAGTAGTAAATATTTCTTCATACCTGGTTTAAAATATCCTATAAATATATAAAAAATAAAATCAACGATAAATCCTCGTTAAAATACTGAAAATTAACGCAATTGAAATACCAGGTACGCTGAAAGGATCATGACATAATCTTTCTTATTTCATCCTGCACATAAACCGGGTTTGCGCCCCGCTTGCTGGCCACAAAAGCACCTATGGCGCTTGCCTTTATAAGTACCTGCTGCATGGGTTCACCTTTAAGCAAACCGGCAACAAGCGTAGCAAGAAAGGAATCGCCGGCGCCTACTGTATCTGCAACATTTACTTTAAAGCCGGGATGCTCATAAAATTCATGGTCGTGCCAGATGATAGCACCGTTTTCTCCCCGCGTTACGCAAATAGTTTGTGCATGAAATTTAGCGCGGAACTCCTGTATCTTCGCCCTGAGGTCGCCGCTCCCGCCGCTTATCAGCATATCCGCTTCTTCTTCATTCATCTTTACAACATCGGCACGCGCAGCAAGTGTTTCTATTATTTCAGGCGTATAATGCGGGGGCCGAAGGTTAACATCGAATATTTTTAGTGCCTGTGTTTCACCGAGTAAGTTCAGCAGCGTGTCGCGGGTTGGTTTTGCACGGCAGGCCAGGCTGCCGTAAACAACCGCCGATGCGTTTAATGCTGCTTCAATAAGCGTGTCATCCAACTGTATATTATCCCATGAGACAGGCTGCGGTATGATATAAGTTGCCTGCTGATGTTCGTCAAGCTGTACGGTAACCTCGCATGTAGGCAATTGATCATCCTGCTGTATAAGGTCAGAAAACAACCCGTTTTGTTTCAAAAATTCAAGCAGTTCGTTACCCGATGCGTCTGTGCCTACACGGCTTGCAAAGGCAACATCCATATGCTGCTGTACCAGGTGACGAGCTACATTCATCGGTGCGCCGCCGGCTTTTTTTTCATCGCCAAAAGCATCCCATAAAACCTCGCCGAAGCATAATATTTTTTTCATAACAGGGCAAATGATTAACAGCAGCCAAAATACCTATATTTATTCCCGAAAACCTATTCATCATGAAAAAACACATCATATCCTGTTTCTTAATCCTCACCTGTTATTTTGCACACGCACAGGACAGGCAAGCCATACTCACCTTATTGCACAACCAACAAATTGCCTGGAATAAAGGCGATATCGAAAGCTTTATGAAAGGCTACTGGAAATCGGATTCGCTGGTGTTTGTAGGGAAGGCAGCACCGCTATATGGCTGGCAAAACACTATCAACCGATACAAAAAGGCTTACCCCGGAAAAGAGGCTATGGGGCAACTGGCCTTTGGTGTACTTAAATTAGATGTGCTCGACAGCAAAAATGCCTTTATGTTAGGCTCATGGCACTTAACGCGAAAAGCAGGCGCTTTGGGCGGCTATTTTACTTTATGGTTTAAAAAAATCAACGGTGAATGGAAGATAGTTTGTGACCATACAAGTTAGCGTGATTTACTTGATGCGATGAGACACTCTTATATTAATCCGGTGAGACATAAATTTTATCCCGGATTCCCTTCTCTTGCATAGGAATAGGCTTTTTATTCACCTTATAATTGTGTAGTTTTGTAAAAAGGAGGGGGAAAAATTATGGGGAAAACAGGCATAAAACCAGTTGAGGAAGCGCAAAATTCACTTTTTAAAGTCAAAACCTATTCAGTCTCGGAAATCCTTGCTGCTGGCGGAACAACAGCTTTTGCAAATCAGATGGGAAAGAATCTACAGCATACCATTATGCGGTTAAAAGCGCTTCCTAAAGAGGATTTTTTAACTGATGAAGAAGCTAACGCCGCATTGGAATACCTCAAAAACAATAAATGAATTTATTGTTTGACACGAACGTCCTGATCCATCTGGCGAAGGACAACTCACTAAACTTATTTCAGCAAATCAACCCTGACAATCAGAAAGTATATGTTTCGGTTGTTACCATTGCTGAACTGAAATCATTTGCATTGCAAAACAATTGGGGACCGCGCAAACTGGGCTTACTCGTACTTTTGCTGGAAGATATATCGGCAGTTACTATCAGTGGAAACTTAACGGACACTTATGCGCAGATCGATGCTTACTCCCGGCATCGAAACCGGCTATTTGCTGAGTATACTTTTAAAACTGCCCGGAATATGGGCAAGAATGATCTTTGGATCGCTGCCACCGCTGCGTTATTGGGTTTAAAACTATTGACTACGGATGGGGATTTCGATCACCTTCACCAGGTGTTTTTTGATGTACAAAAGTTAAAACCAGCAGAACTGCGATAGTTACCCTCACAAATCTTCGTATTGGCTGACCTTTCTCACCACGTTATGGAAAAGTATCTCATAGGGTTGTGCTATATAAAGTTAGCATAACTTTTAAGAATATCCGGCATTGCTGCCTCATATGGAATAGGCTGCTTTAAAAGGATTTACAATATTGTCTTGCCATCTATTTATATTTCCTAAAAAGAAACTTTACGCTTACCTTCAGCGTATAAAACGGGTTAATAAAAACCATTATATCCTTTTCAGGTTGATAACTTATTTTTTTTGGAAGAGACCCAGGCCAGGCAGGCTAAACCGGCTTTGTCATATATCTTTCTGTCTTTTTTTCATCATTATCCTTATTGCAATTGCGCCCGGAGCATATGCTCAATCCGTCCGGCCGGAATTTGTACATGTGGGCACTACTGAAGGGCTTAGCCAGATAAACGTGAATTGCATTATGCAGGATAGCCGGGGCTTTATGTGGATAGGCACCCGCAACGGCCTTAACCGTTTTGATGGCTACCAATTCCTGAATTTCCGTTATGACGCAGCCGACAGCAGTTCGCTAAGCAACAATATGATTAATGATATGGCCGAGGACCACTACGGTAATATCTGGCTGGCAACGCAGGGCGGGCTTAATATGTATGAGCGTAAAACAGGGCGTTTTATCCGCTATATGCATGAAGATAAAGCAAAAGGTACAATCAGCAGCAATGTATTGAACCGCCTTGTATTTAATGGCCCGGGGCATTTGATAATTGCCATGCAAAATGGTGGATTGGATAATTTCGACATCAATAAAAGAACGTTTACACATCTTTACATCGCCACGGACGGTAAACCCGAATATAATTTCCGTACAGTTTACACCGACCCTTCGGGTATTATCTGGGCTGGGTCGGGCAGCACAGGGTTATACAGGCTCGATCTGAAAAAACATTTATTCAGAAATATTGCGCTTTCCGACGACCGGCACCAGGTAAACCGCCGTAATGTTGTTTGCATACATAACGATGCGCACGGCAACCTTTGGGTAGGTACACAGGACGATGGCTTGTTTTACCTTAATATTGCCACCAACAGCTGCAAACAATTTCTTCATAAAAAAGATGACCCGGCAAGTATATCGGCGAATACAATCTACAGTATAAACAATGATGCTGAAGACAACCTTTGGGTGGGTACTGAAAACGGCGGACTTTGTATAATGGACGCAGGCACGGGCAAGTTCACTACATACCAGCATGATGATATCGATAACAACAGCATAAATGGCAACTCGGTGTACGGCATATGCCGCGACCGCAGCAATAATATGTGGGTAGGCTCGTTTGGGGGCGGCGTAAATCTCTGGAAGAGTACCTCGGGCAGCTTTGCATTATACCGGCATAATACTTCTGCCAATAGCCTATCCAATAATTATGTGCTTGATTTTTGCGAACTGCGCGATGGAAATATACTCATCGGCACCGATGGCGGCGGGATGAACAAATTTAACCCGGCTACAAACAGTTTCAACTGCTATAAACAGCCGCAAAACAACACAAATGGCATCACGGGCAATTATGTGCTTGCCGTAAAACCCGATGCAGAAGGAAAAATCTGGATAGGTACCTGGGGCGATGGCCTGAGTATTTTAGATCCAAAGACCAACATTTTCCGAAATTTTAAGAAAACAAATGGCACACAAAACGGCATTGCAGGGAATAATATTTATTACATACTGCATACCGCTGACGGTAAAACATGGTTGAGCGTTTTCAATAGCGGGGTAGACTGTTATGATCCGAAAACAGGCTTATTCATCAATTACAAGTCGGACCCTGCCAACCCGCAAAGCCTGAGCAGCGACCGTGTATATGTAATGTTCGAAGATCATGAACATATGCTTTGGATGGGAACTTCAGACGCGGGCCTTGAAGAACTTGACCGCAAAACCATGACGTTTACCCGTTTTGTACATGATGAGAAGAAAAACAGCATTAGCAACGATGGCGTAACAGATATTTATGAAGACCGCAAAGGTCGCTTGTGGCTGGCAACGCTTTCGGGCCTGGACCTGTTCGACCGGCATACAAAGCAATTTAAAGTTTACAACAAAGCAAACGGATTGCCCAGCGATATTATCTATTCAATCCGCGAAGATAACGACGGCTTGTTATGGATCAGCAGCAACAGCGGTTTATCGGGTTTTGATGCCGATAAGCAGATATTTCATAATTATACCATAGAAGACGGGTTGCAGGGCGACGAATACAAGCCACACGCCGCACTTAAAGACCGAAACGGCAGGATGTACTTTGGCGGCATAAACGGCTTCAATGTATTTGATCCGGCAAGGGTTAAAAAACAAAACTCTTTTGCCCCGTTGGTGATAACCGGTTTCCAGCTGTTTAACAAGGAGATAAATGCAGCTAAAAACGACAGCGATGCATCACCTTTAAAAACAAATATTACCGATACGCGTAAACTCTTTTTATCATACAAACAATCTGTATTTTCTTTTGAATTTGCTGCGCTGGATTACGGGTTTACCGACCGCAAACAGTATGCCTGCCTGCTACAGGGTTTTGATAGCGATTGGAATTACATTGGCAACCATACACAGGCAGCCTACACCAACCTATCGCCCGGAACGTATTATGTAAAACTCAGGTACCGCAACAGCCAGGGCTATTGGTCGCCGGTTGCGATGCCGCTGGAGATAGTAATTGTCCCTCCGTTTTGGCTTACGTGGTGGTTTGTAACGCTGGGTATCCTGTTAATTATCGGTGCGATATATGGCTTGTTCAGGTTGCGGCTTCATACTATCGAAACGCAAAAGTACCGTTTGGAAAAACTCGTCCATGAACGTACTGAACTGGCAGAAAAAGCCCGTATAGAAGCAGAAAATGCCAACAAAGCTAAAAGCATATTCCTTGCTACCATGAGCCACGAAATACGTACGCCAATGAATGGCGTTATGGGCATGGCTGCCCTGCTTTCGGGCACCGATCTGACACCTGAACAGGAAGAATATACCGAAACCATCAGGAACTCAGGTGATGCATTGCTGAGCGTGATCAATGACATACTCGATTTTTCCAAGATAGAGTCGGGAAATATGGAACTGGATAACCAGGACTTTAACCTCAGCGAATGTGTTGAAAGCGTACTGGAATTATTCACCGAACGTGTTTCCCGCCTCGGGCTCGACCTTGTTTACCAGATCGAACCATCCATTCCATCACAAATTATAACCGATCAGTTACGGCTGCGACAGGTACTGATTAACCTGGTAGGCAATGCCGTTAAATTTACCAGCAAAGGCGAAATATTCATCAACATTACCCGGTTGACTGCTGATAGCGATCAACTGGTGCTATGCTTCCAGGTGCGCGATTCGGGTATCGGCATCCCTGAAGATAAGCTGAATAAACTTTTTAAACCATTTTCCCAGGTCGATTCAAGCATAACCCGGCGCTACGGCGGAAGCGGGCTTGGGCTGGCCATCAGCGAAAAGCTGGTTAAACTGATGGGGGGCGATATCTCCGTTAAAAGTATTGCGGGTGAAGGCACAACTTTTACCTTCACCATTCAAACAAAGGCCGGTACGGCAAGCGTTCCCAATTATGTTCAGTTAAACACTAAAGGGCTTGAAAATAAGGTAATACTGGTTGTTGATGATAACGAAACCAATCGCAATATATTAGGCAACCAGCTAAGGCAATGGAAATTTGTGCCGCTTATTGCCGGTTCGGGCAGTGAGGCGCTGGAAATACTTGACGCGAATAATACCGTAAGTATGCTGCTAACCGATATGCACATGCCAAAAATGAGTGGGAATGCCCTTGCTACCAGGGTAAAGGAAAAGTTCCCGGATATGCCAATGATATTACTAAGCTCTGTGGACAGCCGTAAGAGCCCGGAACATTCCATTTTGTTTAATGTGGTGCTCACCAAGCCTGTTAAACACGATGTATTGCTTAAACACATTGTACAGCAACTCCGCAAGGAAGATATACAACAGGGCGAGACAAAAGTAAATAATCCACACTTGCTTACCGGCATGGCTGCTAAATACCCTATGAGCGTACTGGTTGTGGAAGACAACCTTATTAACCAGCGGGTAATTGTGCATATGCTGCACAAAATGGGCTATGAACCCGATATCAGCAATAACGGCATAGAAGCATTGGAGCATTGCGCCCACAAAAATTACGACCTGATACTAATGGACGTGCAAATGCCTGAAATGGACGGCCTCGAAGCTACACGCATTATCAGGAAAGAGCTTGCTGTACAGCCGGGGATTGTTGCCATGACAGCCAATGCAATGGCCGAGGACCGGGAAGAATGCCTTAAAGCCGGCATGGATGACTACCTGAGCAAACCTACTAAACCTAATGACATTCAGCAGGTTATAGAAAAAATATGGAACAAAAAGCACCATGCCTGATCGCTTTGCATTCTTAATATATGAAAAAACCGTTTGATAAAAATTCTATCTATAACACATTGCACGGGATTGCTTTTATGTGGATATTGCAATATTATTAAGACGAATGCAACATCGCTTAACCATCATTATCCCTGCTTATAACGAAGAAAAAAATATACCGCTGGTAATACCGGGGATATTGGAACTTTGCTCGGCTGAAGGTTATAAGCTGATACTGGTGAACGATGGTAGCAAGGACAACAGCCTGGACCTGCTTAAACAATATGAAAACCACCCGGATTATACGCTGATAAATCACAAAATCAACCGTGGTTACGGCGGCGCCATTAAATCGGGTATTGAGGCCTGTGATACGGAGTTTTTGATAACGATGGATGCCGATGGCCAGCACCGTACGGAGGATGTAAAAAAACTGTTCAACATAATAACAAACGGCGATGCCGATATGGTGATCGGGAGCCGTAAAGGTGTGCGCTCAGCAAGTATGCTACGCGGTTTGGGCAAAAGGCTTATCCGCTTCACTGTAAAAAGATTGATGCCTTTGCCGGTTTACGACCTTAATTCGGGCATGAAGATATACCGCAGCGATCTTGGTAAAAAATACGCTAAAATATGCCCCGACAGCATGGCCTACAGCGATGTGATCTGCCTGGCATTCATCAACAAATTCCATAAGGTAATAGAAGAGCACATCGAAATTCGAGAACGCGGGGCCGGTGAAAGTACCATCACCATAAAAACCGCTTTCCGCACCATTTACGAGGTGTTCAATATCATCATCCTCTTCAACCCAATCCGCATTTTTATGCCGATAGCGATCGCAAGCATACTGACGGGTATTATATGGGACATACACATTTTTATGCGTGGTAACGGCGTATCGGTAGGCTCAATGCTGGCTATTATTTTTGGCGTGATCACGCTATTCTTTGGGGCTATAGCAGAGCAATTATCACAGATAAGAAAAAGGGATTTGTGATTGGTTCATGGGTGATGGTTCATGGTTCATAGCCGGAAGCATCGGGTGTCGTACCAATTGTTAAAATTTGGCAATTCTAAAGGTGAAACTACAATAAAAAACCATGTCATTGCGAGCGGATTGCGGGTTGGAATGCGCAGCGAAGCAACCTCGTCGCCAATGCATAACGACGAGGTTGCTTCGGCTTCCCTTTACACAATCCATCGCCAAGCCTTATAATGACATGATTGTAAGTTGTTGATTATCAATGGTAATTTTGCGCACCAAGCTAACGCAGCTAAGTTCCCCTCTCGAGAGGGGGTGTGTGAGCCTTGTGCGGTAGCAGGGGTGTGTTTGTACAGCATGCATTAGCCGCTTCGTTAAACACACCCCTGCCTTTGCGCTCTTTTCCAGCCGCACCCCCTCTCGAGAGGGGAACTTAGCTGCGCCCAAGCCTGTTTTGAATACTATAATGATAATCCTAATGGTATTCTATGTCATAATCGGTTCTTTCCAGAGTTTACCCCGGTGGGATACTCGCAATGACATATCTAATAAATTGTTAAAAGTAAACTCATTTTGTTTTGCTCTTGCCGGCCCTTGTAGCAGCAAGATTATTTTTAAGCAATATATTATTCGGATTAGCTTTCAAGCCTTCTTCGCCCGCTTGTATGGCCAAATCCCACTGCCCCATTTTGTTGTATGATGCACAGATATTATTGTAGGCCAGGTCATACCCTGGCTTTAATGCCAGCGCCTTGTTGCAGGCTGCAATACATTTATCAAATTGCCCGGCGCGGTAATACATCAGGCTAAGGTCGATGTAACCGGCAGCATTAGGGTATTTGGCCAGTTTATCCTCTTCCTGGCCGGCTTCATTTTCTTTTAACTTCGCCATACTGGCATAGTTGGCTATTTCGGCATTCCCAGGGAATAGGTTTTCTGAACTTTGTATTAAGTTTTGCAGCCCAGCCCAGTCCTCCATTCCTGCATAAACCGCCATCAATTGCAGCCGCGTTTGCAGGTCGCCGGGCGAGATAGCCATCGCCCTTATCAAATTACCTGCTGCCTCCTTAAGCCTTACCTGGTTATATAAAAAACGCCCGTAAAAATAAAAAGCGTTGGCATCGTTTGGATTGATGGAAACCGCTCTTTTAAAAAACTCTTCTGCTTTAGCAGTATCGTTCTCTGTTTGTTTTAATATGCCAAGGTTAACGTATATAAGGTCATAGGCGGGCATATAATCGCTGGCCGTAGTAAAGCTTGCTTCGGCGCCCTTAAGCTCGTTATTGGCCATTTGAGCTACGCCATAATTCATCCAGGCGCGGCCGTTGCCGGGGCTTTTAATCGTTGCATCACGCCACAAAGTCTCCTCGCTAAACCAAACATTGTTCCTTTGCCAGGTACCAACTGCATAGCAGCACAATATTACTATGGCCGCTGCTATTATACGATTCTTATGTTCGGGCAGGTAGTAGCTTACAGCCAGCTTCACTGCCCAGCCGGCACTTATCATCAACCCGATAAAAGGAAAATACATACGGTGGTCGTTTAACACCTCGGCAAGCGGTATAATACTTGAGGTTGGCAGCAACGCCAGCAAAAACCAGCAAATACCAAAGCTGATTGGGCGTAGTTTTTGTTTTTTTGAGGTGGTGAACGCGATAACGAGCAATACCAATATAAACAGGCATCCCACAAAAAAGCGGATATCCCAAATACTGTTGAGTTTCGTCCAGTCGGTATCCACACTCAGCTGCACCGGGAAAAAGAACATATAAAAGTAATGCAGTATTACAAACGGCTGTGTAATGAGGTATTGCATAGCCGAATGCCCGCCGGGCACCCATGTTTTTGGCGTTAGTTTATCTGTTAACTCATAAACCGCCGCGCAAACGATAAAGGCAGGCAGCGACTTGAGGATTGCCCGGCCTGTACGTTTTACATTCGCCCGTTTAAAAATATCGGTAAAGCCTAATCCCTCCTCAAAAAATAAAATATACAGCAACAGCATCGGCGCAAACATTACCGCCGGAGGCTTGGCAAGTGCACCTATTACCACGCCAATCAAATACAATCCAGTCTTCCGGCAAAATGGCGAACAGATATACAGCAGGAAGGAAACGATCACAAAAACAGTGGAGATAATGTCAGACCTGGCAATGATGTAATTCACTGTTTCGGCCATGGCCGGGTGCAGCAGGTACCAGGTGGTAGCCGCAATAGCAAAATAAATATTGTTGCTATCGGCGCTTGCTGCGTCAAATATCCTGCGGAAAAGGTAAACCATGCCGATCCCCTGCAACAGGAACAGCAGGAAATTATCAAGATGAAAAAAGAACAGATCATAACCGCCAAGCCAATAATCAATAGCCAGCGAAGTAGTAACCACCGGCCTGTATGACTGGTTGGCCGGCAAAACGCTGCTGGTTGCGCCGTCTTTAAAAAACAGGGGAATATTTCGCAGGTCGCGGATATAGGCATTGTTGACGATGGTGTGAAAATCGTCGAAATGAAAAGCGTTAAAGAAATGATTGCTGTAAGTCAGCGTACAGCCGATCAGCATCAGCAATATCCAAACCGCCGGTGTATTCTTCTTAATAATTGGCACACCGAAATATAGGTGATTTTTTAAATCGATGCCAAAAAATAATTTGCAATTACCGGGGCTTACCTGCTGCTAATGCCCTATCGGCACGTTTTATGGCCAGTTTTTCGCGGCAGTTAGCATAATCAGCTTTAAAGGTCATCTTCAATAAACTATCCAAACCGCCTTTTACCGCGAGGTTATATAAACTGGCGGCTTTGCGCACAGGCGAGGCATCCCAGGCGCGCAGGCTTAGTGAGAACGAGCCATCAAGGTATTTCATCCAGTGCCAGTAGCCGGTCGGCATAAACAGCGTATCGCCATGTTCCAGTATGGCCTGCTGGCCTTCAACGCCATCCAGCGCCGGGAATTTTGTAATATCAGGATTGGCTACATCATATTCCTCCAGCGCATAAGTAGCATTAGGGATGCAGTATAAACGGCGTTTCCATTTATTTTCAAATAGTATCACCTGCTTGCGGCCCCCAAAGTGGGTATGAAAAATATGCGGCAGGTCGATATCGTAATGCAAAAAAGTAACCGAATTGGAGCCGCCAAAGAACATTGCCGGCATGCTTTCCAAAAAGCCACCCATCAGGTCTTTCGGTAAAACAACATCATCTAACAGTTGCGGGGCTTGTTTAAAAATATTAAAAAAGAATATACGCAGTTCGGTGGGTTGTGAGCGGATCAGATCGATATATTCATCAAAAGGCATCTCGGCTGCGCGGGAATTGATTGGTTTGGATGGGTCGGCCTTTGAGTTATCGTATAGCGGTACTATTTGGCTGCCTACGCTTTGTTTAAGATAATCAGCGGTCCATTTTTCGCGGGCGGGCCAATCTTTGGTAAGTCCCTTAATAATTAAAGGGCGGCGTTTATCTAAATAATTTTTTTTAAAATCAGCAGGGCTGATGCTTTCAACGGTATCTACCGGCGCCAGGATAAAACTCATGCGTTTAAATTAATCTATCCCGGATAAACTACACCGAAACTTAACAAAGTAAGGTAATTAAATTGTTATCTGTATTAAGTGCATGTTAAATATTAAGTGGAGAAGATATCGCTTTAAAAAACTATCGTTGCAGGCATATTGAACACGCTGCAACGATAATAATAGTTAGTTAAGCTGTGCAGGCAGGATAATCTGTATAACCCTTTTCGTCAGCGCTATAAAATGCATCCATATTCAGTTCCACCGATACCGGCCAGCTATTTTTGTAGCGCTCGGCCAGGTCGGGATTATTGATGAAAGGGCGGCCAATGCCTACCACATCGCACAGTCCGCTTTCTAATATGGCTTCGGCTGTTTCAAAATTAAAGCCGCCGGCCAATATAACCGTATTTTTAAAGACGTTGCGAATGGCCTGTTTTATCTCTAAGGGAACCGCAGGCGCACCCATAGCCGAATGGTCTACCACGTGTACATAGGCTATTCCAATATCATTCAATTGTTCAGCAAGATATTTATAAGTGGCGTCGATCTCCGGGTAATGCGGCATATCGCTGGCCACCCCGTATGGCGATAAACGGATGCCTGTTTTGTCTTTGCCAATTGCGGAGGCTACTTCGCCAACTACTTCTAATACAAAGCGCGCGCGGTCCTCAATACTTCCACCATAATTATCCGTACGCACATTACTTATGGGCGACAGAAATTGCTCCAGCAGGTAACCATTGGCGCTGTGCAGCTCAACACCGTCGAAACCTGCCGCTATGGCATTTTTTGCGGCGGCTACATATTCAGCTTTCGTGGATTGTATTTCTTCAGACGTCATGGCTTTTGGCGTAGGGAAATCCTGCATCTGCGCAGCGTCGGTCCACATCTGTCCTGCCGGTTTTACGGCTGAAGGAGCTAATACAACAGCGCCTTCGGGCAGATTGAGCGCATGGCTTATCCTGCCGCTATGCATCAGTTGCACCACTATTTTTCCGCCTGCGCTGTGTACAGCTTCAGTAACTTTTTTCCAGCCTTCAACCTGTTCCTGGCTATAAATACCCGGGATGCGGGCGTAACCAAGCCCATTTGGCGATGGCGATGTGCCTTCGGTAATAATTAAGCCGGCACCTGAGCGCTGGCGGTAGTACTCAGCCATCAAGTCATTTGGTATGTTGCCAATCGCCCGGCACCGCGTCATCGGCGACATTGCAATGCGATTTTTTAGTTCTATAGCGCCGACTTTTACCGGCTCAAATAATTTGTACGTCTCCATTTAGAGTAATATTTGTTTAAACACGTAAATGTATCACACTTTGCAATGGTAAATACCGCAAGCAATAAAAATGACACGCGTATGGTTGAGGGGAATATGGTATGAAAATAAAATGCAGAAACCTATCTTGGCTCTCCGGTAGCTAATGCCTTATTAGCGCGTTCAACAGCCAGTTCTTCCTTCCAGTCCATATAGCGTTTTTTAAAGTTCTTTTTCATTATATCGTCGAACTTACGCTGTATGGTGAGGTTGTACAGGCTTTTCGCCTTAATGCCCCACGACTTGTCCCATGCCCTTAGTGAAATGGAGAATGAGCCATCGAGATATTTCATCCAGTGCCAGTAGCCTGTCGGCATAAACAACGTATCGCCATGTTCCAAAATAGCCTCATGCCCTTCCACGCCGTCCAGTGCCGGGAATTTTGTAAAATCGGGTTTCTCTATATCATAATCCTCCAGCGCATAGGTAGCAAAGGGTATGCAATACAGGCGTTCTTTCCATTTATTGTCGAACAGGATCACATGTTTTTGGCCGTTAAAATGGGTGTGGAATATATGCGCAAGATCAATATCATAATGCAAAAAAGTAACCGAGCCTTTGCCGCCGAAGAACATATTAGGGTATTTATCCAAAAAGCCACCCATCAGGTCGGAAGGTGAACGGTAATCATCAAGCAAGCCAGGGGCATATTTTATCGGGTCGAACAAGAATATGCGCAGGTCGGTTGGCTGGGTTTGTATCAGGTCGATATAATCGCCAAACTTCATCTCCATTGCAGCAGCGTTTATGGGCTTTGACGGATCGGCTTTGGAGCTATCATACAGTGGCACAGTAATATCGCCAATGGTATCCTTCAGGTAGTCGAAGGTCCACTTTTTTAGCGCCGGCCAGCTTTCGGTTTGCTTGCGGATGATGAGCGGCTTGCGCGGGTTTAAGTAATTGTTAACAAAATCCTCTTTATTAATGGTATCAACGGTATCTATCGGGTTGAGAATGATGCTCATAATTTACAATTAATTAACGCAAAAGTAGTAAAAAGCAGGTTTTTAAAAAATGAAGATAGTTTTTGGAGATTTGGGTGACATTTGGGGTGGGTTGATATTTATTTTCTGTTTGTTATTAATTCGATACTTGTCGCTTCAACCGCTCATTGCCGCTGAGGGCTACTTCTTTTGTCTTGAAACAAAAGAAGCAAAAATTCAAGTCACCAGATAGGCTTCTTTGCCGCACAGGGGCATTTGCGCACAAATGAAGCAAAACCTGGGCTGGGTTACTGCTGCCCCGCTGTTCGCACCCACTATCCCCACGCTTCAGCAACAGTAACGCTATGCCCTGCCACCACACAGCCTCACATCGTTTTGCTTCATTTCTTCCGAAGCTTATCTGCTGACGGAAAAGAAAAAAGAATTATTTTAAAAGACATAATATGTTGGTTAGGAAAAACAAAAGCGGGCAAAGGCCTGCAGGAAAACCGAGCCGGGAGTATGGCCTCGCGGGCAGAAGGTTTTTTCCTGCTTGATTTTTTTGTTTCTTTTTGTATCAAGACAAAAAGAAAGCCACAGCGGCAGCGGTTGAAGCAACAGGTAATGAATTAGCTATCACCGATTATACGTAAACAACGGAAATAATTCTTATACAAACCAAAAACCCGGACACACCATGCGCCGGGTTTAAGTTTTTTTAGGTAGAAAAAATGTTTTTTTAAAGAGAGCTTGCAGTGGCAGTTTGCGGCCGATAGCCCTAAACTGCCGTTGATGACTGCAAACTTACATCCTCTTACATATTGGGCATTAACACCGCGTTAACCACGTGTATTACACCGTTGCTCTGGAAAACGTTGCTGATGGTGATCCATGATTTACCGCCTTTTTCGTCGACCAGGTAAAGTTTTTTACCTTTTGCCATTACAGTAAGTGTACCGCCTTCAACAGTAGTTAATGTAGCCGAACCATTGCCTGCTTTAACTTTTGCCCACAAGTCTTCGGCGCTCAGGCGACCGGCAACTACGTGGTAAGTTAAAATTTTGGTTAAAGTAGCTTTGTTTTCAGGTTTTACCAGGTTATCAACCGTGCCGGCAGGCAGTTTATCAAATGCTTCGTTTGTTGGGGCAAATACGGTAAACGGGCCGGGGCCTTCCAGGGTTTCAACCAAACCTGCCGCTTTAACAGCTGCAACCAGTGTGGTATGGTCTTTTGAATTTACAGCATTTTCAACAATGTTTTTAGTTGGGTACATAGCTGCGCCGCCAACCATTTTAGTTTGAGCGTAAGTGTTTGGGGCGATTGCTATAGCTGCTAAAGCAAAGGCCGCGATAATAAGTTTTTTCATTTTGATGTTTTTCTTTGTAGGTTATTTGATGGAAGATACGGCGGCTTTGCAACCGCGGTTTTTTACCGGGGCAACATTCCAATAGCGTGTAGTAGTAACAATTTTTAAACCGTTCTGCTAAGAAATACGTAGGTAACGCCTGCTGAAACCGGAAATGTGGAGTATAAAGACAATGTGTATGCGCCATAACACGCTCTGGGGATAACGAAATTACTCATCCGCCTAAAACAAAAAAGGGAGCAATAAGCTCCCTTTTTTATATTATTTCACTAAGTGCTAAACTAATACTGCCATAAATTCAGCTCCCAATCCATAAGGGATTTTTTAATACGCTCCGATTCGTATAGCTTATCTATACCCTGGGCGTAATCCTTAATACGGTCGTCCTTATCATTAGACTGCTTCACGATAAAGCTGGTGAATATCCTTTTCATGAACACGTCATCAAAGCTCAGGCCTGTGGCATCGCTGTTCTTATTCACAACCTCTTTAGTTGCCAGTATTGGGCGCGCATCGGGGAAATAGACCCAAAATGCCGGCTGATAATCCAGGTCGAGGCCACCTACCTTAGGTTTAAACATCGGCGCAATGCCAATAATACGCGGCTCGAAAACCGAACGTTGCTTATCAAATATCCAGTCTTCCTTAATCATAAACCTTACTATGCTGTCGGGGATAAACTCACTGGCTACCAATCTCGAACCTATTTTATTTCCGTTTGTGTCAAATTTATCAACTGTGGTACTGTCGCCACCTGAAATTTTGCCACGTGCCTGTGCAGGGGTTAACGGGTGTGCGAAACTATCGCCGTCCGGATCATATTTCGGGTCGGGTGCTGCATCGTAAGCTGTCAACTCGCCATTTGCAATGGCCGTCATCAAAATATCTATTAAGCGTTGTTTTGGCGATGCCATGTACTCGTTCATTTTCTCACGGGTATCTATCTCGCGCCAAATGCGTTTGGCGAATGACACATCTGCCTCGCGGATGTTAGGATACGGGATCGGTTTCGCATTCAGTATATCCGACTTTTTGTAATACCCATCCAGCGGCCTGTCAAAAGGCTTTGGCGGCGATATAGCTACCTTTTTGCTGGTATCAGGTTGTGCGCTTAGTGCCGTACTTGGCGCCGGCGGTGGGATTGTAACCTGTTTATTAGTAACTGGTTTCTTTGCACCTGGCCTCCTTCTGCGGCGTGTTTGCCCGTATGAAACGGTAAAGGCTATACAAAATACAATAAGCAAAATTCTCGTCTTCATGATCCTGTTAGTTTGCTGTTAATACAATCGGGTCCAGGCCTCTTTGTGCTCCATCGGGCCCAACTGCCACAATATCTTTAAATACTACAGTAGTTCCGGGTGTAACCGTGCTTATGGCCTGGCGCATAGAGGCATTCAATTCGTTGCCAGATGTTGAATATATGAGTGCGTCCTGCCTTGGTTTTATTACAAACAAGGTAAAACGTGTTACACTAAACTTAGCATCGAACTCAAAGTTCTCCAATATGGCGAACAACCTGTCCTGCGCCCTGATATTGGCCGCCCCGGTGCTGCCGCCACTTTTCCCGGCAAATTCGGCTTTAGGGTCAGGTATACGTTTTACACGAAACTCGGATGTGCCTAATATCATGCCTTTCTCTCCATAAACTGTAACCTTAGCGGTTCCCAATTCATGTACGGTTGCTGTATAATGTGTTCCTGTACCTATAAGTGAACCGCCACTCATAGTTGCTTTTACGCTGGCAGCAGGAACCCCCGGTGCAGATACAGATAATGGATTAGGAACACCTATATATAAAACATTCATCTTATCAGGTGAAACAACAGCAGAAGGTTTTGCAACCAGGTACTGACCTGTGACCGTATAAGTTTTTGGCGGTCCATCAATAGATTTAACACTTAGTTGTCCTGTCCAGGTGTGCATACCTTCTCCACCGGCAGTAACGGTGTAAGTTCCTATACCATTTGCTGTCGGAATATTTGACCCATCAATTGTAATGGTAGGATTTGCTTTCGAATCATATGCAGATAAATATATCTGGGCACTGTATTGCTGACCCGCCAGTATATAATTACCATTTGGAACAGCTACTGCCCTAAACTGGTCTAAGGTTACTACAGCCTCATCCATTTTACCCAATATCTTCTTAACTACAGCATCCTCAGCATTTTTTGTATCTGCCTGAATTTTAGTTAGTTGAGTAATAGCAGCCGCCATAGGTATGCCTTCGCCAAAATTCGCGTTTTCCCAATCCTTACTCGGAAATCCCGCTTTTTTTATTGGGGCAATTGCTTGTAAAGGCAATTCCATTCCTATAGTATCTTTTGGGTTACGTTTTGCGACTAAAGCAAGCAGTCCATTCCTGGTATCATCTATTTTTTTATGCAATTCTGTGGCGTATTTATCTTCATTGATCATCATTCGCACAGAAACATCCAAGTCACCCCTGCCTTTATAATCATTAATCGCATCATCAAATCCCCCTGTCTCGTCAATCATCTTTTTCTTAATGCCCTCAACATAATTATTCAGGTCGTCAGCCAATTTTTTTGCTTTTTCGGCATCATCGTATATCGGTTGTGCCCTTACATTCTGAGTTTTCAGTTTAGTTTGAGCGAAAATATTCAAAGTTTGGTCAATGCCTGTTTCAACATTTTGTTTGGAAGAGCTCAAACTATCGCTTATATTTTTAAAAGCATCCAGCAAACTATCAGGTACATCCAGTGCTATCAGGCCCAAAAGAACCAGATATAATATACCCATCATTCGCTGCCTTGGGGTTTGTTTACCTCCAGCCATGTGCTATTTTCTTTATTTAAAGTTAAGTAACTGTATTAATTAAATATCCGCTTATGCACGGGGCTGGCTCATTGCCGACAGCATATTGCCATAAACCGAGTTGAGTGAAGCCAAATTTTTAGCCAGTTTGCCAACTTCAGTTTTAAACTGCTGCGATTCGCTAACCGAATCGTTAAAGTTTTGCATGGTAACCGCTATATTCTCATAAAATGCTTTCATCGATTTTAAGTGATTGCTCGAATCCTGCAATTCCAGTTCGTACACCGTATTTAGGGCCGATAAATTTTTAGCCATAGCGCTTACCTGTTCGTGGTAAGTCTTTGAATCCACATCAGAGGTTACCAATTGCTGTAAGTTAGCCGATGCCTTGTCGAACGCAACGCTCAGTTTATCGTAGCTTTCGGTAGCCGCTTTGACTTTTTCGGTAAATACTACTGTAGCATTGCCGGCATCGGTAACGCGCGATATGCCGTTTACTTTATCGCCGAACGTTCTTAAGCCTTCACCCAGGCTACGGATCAAATCCGGGCCGATTTTGGCGTCTTCCATCATTTTGTCTAATGCAGCGGTATTTGAGTAATTGCTTGCCGGTGCAATGGCCCTTGCCGATGATACCGGCAATTCGCCTTTATAATCGTCGGCCAACTCGGGATAAGCACGTGACCAGTCAAGATCAGTTGTGTCGCGTTGAAAACCGAGTATGAAAAAGAGGAGTGCCTCTGTTGATAAGCCAAGAGATATAAACAAGCTGCCATAAGGCCAGTGCTGAATTTTAAACAGCAACCCGATGATCACCACTGTAGCGCCCCATGATACTACGTTATTTATGCCGTAAGGTTGTTTTTTGCCAGCCATAATAGTCTTTTAAAAGTTTTTTTGTTTTTGATGTATAAATTAAAGATCGTTTATCGTTTATCCCTGATATCCCTGCCCAGGAAGCTGGTAACGCAACGGAAACCAATGTAAGATTTTGCAGTATCCTGGTATTCATAGGTGCGGGATGAATTTTGCAGGAAGAAGCCCACATCTTTCCATGAACCGCCCCTTACTACCTTGCGTTTCAATACTTCAGGGTCATTAGGTTTTGCTTCATATTCATAAGTCGGCGCAAGGTCGCTTACAAATGTTGAATTAGATGGGTTGAATGACGACGACGTCCATTCGGCCACGTTACCGGCCATATTATATAATCCGTAGTCGTTAGGGAAATATGATTTTACGTTAACGGTGTATGCGCCGCCATCATCGGTATAGTTACCGCGGCCTGGTTTAAAGTTGGCCAGTAAACACCCTTTTGCGTTTTTAATATAAGGGCCGCCCCACGGATAATCGGTGCCTTCGCGGCCGCCACGGGCCGCATATTCAAATTCGGCTTCAGTTGGCAGTGCATACGGCTGGCGGATAGGCAAGTGATGCGCATTTTTATAAGCCTCGTTTAAACGTGTCCGCCAGATAGTGAACGCACGTGCCTGGCGCCAGGTAACGCCTACAACCGGGTAGTTTTTGTATGCCGGGTGCGAAAAATAACCGCGTACCATTGGTTCGTTGGCTGCATAAGAGAAATCTTCCAGCCAAACCAGCGTATCCGGGTAAACCGGTACGGTATCGCGCAAAATAAAGTCCGAACGCTTTTTGGTTTTATCCATGTGATAATTGGCAGCATCGCGTAATATCAGTTGCGAATAGTTATATTTTAACAGGCGCACATCCAATTCATTACGGTCAAACACACGGTCATCGCCCTGGTAGTACATGCCTTCCAGCTTAGCCGCTGCGCCTGCTGCTTTTCCTTTTGTATTCCAAACCGGGTATCTTTTAACATAATCCCAGTTGATATATTTACGGCCACTGGCATTACCGCCGCCCTTGCCGCCTTTTGGCTGGTAATAATATTTGGGGTCGTTAAGATAACTTGTAATGGCTATTGAGTCGCGCACCCACCAAACAAACTGTTTATACTGGCTGTTTGTGATCGCTGTTTGATCCATAAAGAAAGGCGCTATGGTCACCTGCTTGGTTTGCGATATTTGGGCGAAGGTAACATCCTGGTCTGTTTGCCCCATCAGGAACGAACCGCCGGGTATATAAACCATTCCGAATGGCACTTCAGCCCTGAAATTGCGCTGTGGGACACCGGTCAACTCACCTCCTCCCCCGTTACGACAACTGCTAAGCGCCGCTGCAAATCCAACAAAAACAATCAAAGAGTATATCTTTCTCATAAAAAATTCAAAATCTTAGCTATTCCTATATAATATAACCAAATAGTAACGCCCGAATATATTAAATATTAGTGAGGGTAAAATTAAAAAATTAACAATTCTTTCACTATCCAACTTATCAAGGTATCAACATTATACTGTTATACGCCTGATATTTAATATCTTTTTGAATAAACACGTTATTATTATGCTTTAAAACGAGCATAAGTAACTGTCCTTTAAACGTTAATTAGGGTCAAAAAGTTGCAATAAAGTTAAATTAATTGCCCGTGAACTATTTATTCACCAGTTTAACATATTGCTCGATAGCCATTGTCATTGACGGAGCCTGCGGGGTTGGCGCCGGGATATCTAAAATCAGGCCTGATTCGAGCACTGCCTTATGGGTAGTTGCGCCGAATGCGGCTATGCGGGTATTGTTTTGTTTAAAATCGGGGAAGTTTTTGTATAATGATTGTATGCTCGACGGACTAAAGAACGCGATCACATCATAAAACACATCAGCCAGGTCGGAAAGGTCGCTGCACACGGTGCGGAAAAGCACGGCCGGCGTAAAGTTGTAACCATTCTCTAACAAAAACTTTTGGGTTTCTTCAGCGGCAACATCCGAACATGGGTAAAGAAATTTCTCGTTCGAGTGTTTTTTGAGCACTTCGGCCAGGTCGGCAGCAGTTTGCTTGCCAAAAAATATCTTTCGCTTGCGGTACTGGATATATTTCTGCAAATAAAGGGCGATGGTTTCAGACAGGCAGAAATATTTCATCTCAACCGGCACCTCGAAACGCATTTCCTCGCAGATGCGGAAAAAATGATCGGCAGAATTACGGCTGGTGAAAATAACCGCGCTAAAATCGGCCAGGTTAATTTTCTCCTTGCGAAAATCCTTTGCAGGCACACCTTCCACATGTATAAACGCCCTGAAATCGATCTTTAAATTAAGCTTTCGGGCCAGCTCAGCATATGGATTCTTGTCGTTCTCAGGTTTTGGCAAAGTAACAAGTATACTTTTAACCTTTTTCTTTCTGTCTTCCAAAATATTATATAACTGCCTAAATCTTATAAATTAAGTACCTTAACCAAAATCAAAACGGGGCAAATTTCGAGGGCACAAAGATAGATAAATAAATAAAATTTATGAAATCGAAAATTAGAAATTATGTTAACGCTGCTCCGGAGGTATATCCACACAAATATTACCACAATTAAAACCAGGGCTATTGCCAGTATTACAGGTATAAATGCAGCCGGTATAAGGCTTAAACAAACCACAACGGGTAAAAAAACAAATGCGATATTAAAATAAGTTAGATATAGTGTGGTGATATACTCGTTCACGATGCTATTTATATCAAAAAGAAAGCCTATTACCTTTAAAACAACAAACTTGAGCGCCGATAACGATAATATAATAAGCAACAACGAACCGAATAACTGCATGCCACTTACACTGTAATAAATATTTTTATATGACGCATACATATACAGGAATAGCCCAAATGTTGCACAAAACAGCAACAGCAATCCAATGAAAGCCCATACGCTGATACGGCGTTCGTCCTTATCCGTTTGTGCCGGACGTTTGCTGTAAAAGGAATGAAATATGCCTTTAATATCATTGCCCAGGGTTAAATTAAGCAGGGCTGTGTACAAAAGCAATACTATGACCATTACAATTATCCAGGGGTCGCGGCTGGCGCGTGTGCGGCCGTAACCGGTTTTCTTTTTGGATACAAAAGGAATATCCAGGAAGGTATGGCCTTTATACAGCCCCGCCTGTACCATAGCCGTGAACTGGCTGGGCCGGTTTGTGTCGGGCATAATGTACATGGTAGCGACAGAATCGGCCATAAATTGCTGCCGTTGTTCCGTGGCGTAAGCTACCGAATCGAGAAAAGCCATGCGGTGCGGGCGGTAGGCGGTGGAATCGGTGTAATGATATGGCTTTTGAACTGCTGAATCCTGTTGCGCATGCAGGCCCTGAACGGCTAAAAGTAAAAACAGAAAAACCAATACAGTTATGCGCATTTATATATAACGGGATATTATCCTCTGCAAAAATACCTTAATAATTGATGATTTAGTAACGGGGTGATTTAATTTAGCGTTAAATAATTGGGAGGAGTATCAGAAGTCATTTTTCAAATCAGTTCCTTTGTATATAAACACATCACAATTGAATATTGGAATTTTTACCTATGGAACAAGGGGCGACGTACAGCCATATTTAGCTTTGGCATTAGGCCTTACCGGTAAAGGCCACCGGGTAATCATAGCCGCACCAGAAAATTTTAAGGGATTAGTTGAAGGTTACGGGATTGATTTTCACCCCCTGTATGGAAATGCCGAGGAAGGGATGAATTCACCCGAGGGGCAAAGCGTACTACAAACAGAAAACACCATTAAACTGATGAAGTATTTTTTTAAAGTGCTTCGCGGCATAAAAGTCCCTTTACGGAAAAGTTACCTGGAGGCATTTAATAAAGTGGATTTCATTATAGCAAATGCTGCCACGCTGCCCATTACCAGCGCAATTGCCGAGAAACAAAATAAAAAATTGGCCATTACTTATTTTATGCCGCCGGTTGTTCCAACATCGGAGTTTCCGTTGGGGGATTTTGACTTCCTGGATTTCCCGTGGTACAATAAGTTAACGTACAAATTGGCGCATGTGTTTTTCTGGAAGTTTTTGAAAACAGAAACCAATGAATTCAGACAAGAGTTAGGCCTGCCCATTTTAAAGGAAAACCTTTTGAACTATATTGGCAAACAATACCCACTGGATTTATATTGCCTAAGCCCAAGCCTCATTCCCCAACCCAAAGATTGGGACGATAACCATAAAATAACCGGCTTTTTAACCATTCCTGAAGAAAAAGGAGCAGGATATTTTCCAGGCGAAACATCGATAAAATTAAATGATTGGTTACAAAAAGGCGATAAACCCATATATATTGGCTTTGGCAGTAATGGCGTTGGGAATACCGAAAAGTTCGTAAATATTTTAAACACCATCCTAAATGAAACCAATGAACGGATTTTATTTTGTACAGGGTGGGCACTTTTTAAGAATCTGCCTCAACATAAAAATTTATTCGTAGCAAAATATATAAACCACCAGGCTATTTTACCAAAATGTAAGGTTGGTGTGTTTCATGGTGGCGCCGGTACGCTTGCAGCTATGCTTCGAAACGATCTGCCGGTAATTATTATTTCATTTTATACTGATCAGCCAACCTGGGGAAAAATAGTAGAACGGATGAAATTAGGCGTCCATATCCCGGTCAAAAAACTTAATGCGCATAAATTGATTTCAGCGCTAACAAAAGTTCAAACAAGTGAAATAAAGGATCAAGTGGCAATCATCGGCCGGCAAATAAGAAATGAGAATGGACTTGAAAATGCGGTAAATGAGCTTGAAAACTACTTTAACCGGGCATCTTAAATGGTAATTATAGGCGGCCTTGTTTTACTTTACGACGACTGAAAGTCCGTTGAGGCAAATTCCTTACTTTTGCCGCATGGCAGGCATTTACATCCACATCCCTTTTTGCAAACAGGCCTGCCATTACTGCGATTTTCATTTCAGTACGTCCTTAAAATATAAGGGCGAGCTTTTGCAGGCTTTGGTAAAGGAGATACGGTTGCAAAAAATCTACCTGGATGGGGAAACAATCGGGACTATTTATTTTGGCGGAGGAACGCCATCATTATTAACTGGTGCAGAAATAAACCTGCTTATCAATACGATAACCGATCTGCATACGGTAGCTTCCGACGCCGAAATTACGCTGGAGGCCAATCCTGACGATTTGGACAAAAACAAAGTAAAAGCACTTACCCAAACACCGGTAAACCGCCTGAGCATAGGCCTGCAATCTTTTTTTGACGACGACCTGCAGTGGATGAACCGCGCTCATCGCAGTGCCGAAGCCGAGGCGTCCGTAAAACGTGCGCAGGATGGCGGGTTTGAAAATATTACCGTCGACCTGATTTATGGCTATCCCCTACTCACAGGTCAGAAGTGGAAATTTAACCTGGATAAGGTTTTTGAATTGCAAGTACCGCATGTATCGGCCTATTCTATGACGGTTGAGCCGCGCACTGCGCTGGCATCGTTCATCAAAAAGAAAAAGGAGCAGCCAATGAACGATGAGCAAAGCGCCGAACAGTTTATTTATATGATGGATGCCATGCAGCAGCAAGGTTTCGAACAGTATGAAATATCTAACTTCTGTAAACCGGGGGATTACTCGCGCCACAACTCCAACTACTGGAAAGGTGTGAAATACCTGGGCATCGGCCCATCGGCCCATAGCTTTAATGGGGAAACGAGGCAATGGAATGTGGCCAATAACGCGAAATATACCGCATCGTTACTAAGCGGGGAGATACCCGCCGAAACCGAACTGCTATCAGAAACCAACCGCCTGAACGAATATGTAATGACTTCCTTGCGTACCATATGGGGACTTGAGTTGGATAAGCTAAATAGTATTGCCAAAGGCAGCGATAGCGAAGTACTTAAAAGCGCACAGGAGTTTTTTGATAAAGGCTATATTGAACAGGACGGAAGAATTATCCGATTGACGCAAGCAGGTAAGCTATATGCCGACCATGTAGCGGCGAGCCTGTTTTTTTGATATTTAGCAGTTGCGGGACAACCACGGGCTGCAATTTATTAAGGATTACAATCCCAAAATCCATACGTTTTCGAAGGCAGTAAAGTGTAGCCTTTTTTGTAGAAAAACGCTACAAAACGCTACGCTTTTTCTACAGGATTTAATTACAAATAACTGATATTCAATATTATAAATAGCAACGCGCTTATTTATATTTTTCGCGCTACACCATATATTTTTTATGTAAAAAGCACCAAAAAAGATAGAAAATTAAAGATTTTTTGTCCGGGTTTAGGATGGATTTGCGGTTAGTCCTCCAAAATACTCTTTTATTGCTTTCGCCTGTTTAGTGTTTACTACTTCCAACAGTTCCTCCTCGCTTGCCTCGCGTATTTTTTTTACCGATTTAAAGTATTTTAACAGCTTGCCCGATGTGGTTTTGCCGATACCTTCTATCAGCTCCAGTTCGGTAACCAATGTGCCTTGATCCCGTTTTTTACGGTGGAAAGTAATACCAAAACGGTGCGCTTCATCGCGCAGTTGCTGGATAACTTTAAGCGTTTCCGATTTTTTATCGAGATAGAGCGGGTACTGATCACCGGGATAATATAGTTCTTCTAAACGTTTGGCAATGCCGATAACCGTTACCTGCTTATCAATGCCCAGCAATTTCAGGCTTTTTAATGCTGCAGATAACTGCCCTTTACCCCCGTCGATAATTATGAGCTGAGGCAATTCCGAGCCTTCATCCAGCATACGGCGATAGCGGCGATGAACGGCTTCTTCCATCGTAGCGAAGTCATTTGGGCCTTCTACAGTTTTTACATTAAAGTGCCGGTAGTCTTTTTTTGAGGGCTTGCCGTCCTTAAACACAACAATTGCCGAAACCGGGTACTTCCCCTGGAAATTGGAGTTATCAAAACACTCGATATGGCGAGGCAACTGGTTCATGCGCAAATCCTTCATCATCTGTGTGAGCAAACGGTCGGTGCGCACCTCCGGGTTTAGCTTTTCGTACTGGTCTATTCTTTCCTTTTTGAAGAACAATACATTCTTTTGCGACAGTTCGAGCAGCTTTTTCTTCTCCCCTAACTTCGGTACCGTAAATTTTATACCACTGGTATCTTCCAAATCAATATCAAATGGTACGATGATCTCTTTTGAATGACTGTTATACCGGCTCCTGAACTCCGAAATGGCCAGCGTGAGCAATTCTTCATTAGTTTCGTCCAGACGTTTTTTCAGCTCGATGGTTTGTGTTTGGATAATGGTGCCATTCATGATCTTCAAAAAGTTCACAAAGGCATATTTTTCTTCGGATGCAATGCTGAATACATCCACATCGGTAATGGATGAATTCACTACGGTTGATTTGCTCTGGTAATTCTCCAGCAGGTCGAATTTGCGTTTCAGGCGATGAGCCTGTTCATAATTCATGCTGGATACAGCGTCGTCCATTTCTTTTTTTAAGCTGCGCAATATGGCGCCGATCTTGCCATTCAAAATATCCTGTATCTCCTCAATATTATGGCTGTAATCCGCCTCCGTCTGGAAATCCTGGCAGGGGCCTTTGCAATTGCCCAACTGGTACTCCAAACACACCTTGAACTTGCCTTTTTCAATATTTTGCCGTGTAAGCGGCAGGTTGCAGGTGCGCAGCGGATAAGTTTCGCGTATCAGGTCGAGTATATTGTGCATCATGCTTACCGAGGCGTAAGGGCCGAGGTATTTGGAGCCATCGCGGATGATGCGGCGTGTCCAGAAAATGCGGGGATAGTTTTCGTTTTTAATGATGATCCAGGGATAGGTTTTATCATCCTTGAGCAGCACATTATAACGCGGCTGGTGCTTTTTTATCAAGCTGTTTTCCAGCAGCCAGGCGTCTACCTCGGTATCAACAATGGTAAAGGTGATATCCCTTATTTTAGAGACCAAAACCCGGGTTTTGGCATTGATGTTCAGGTCTTTATTAAAATAAGAACCGACACGATTGCGCAAATCCTTCGCTTTGCCGATGTATATCAACTCCTTCTCACTATCCCAATACTGGTATACACCCGGTTTATGGGGGATATTTTTCAGGGCTTCTTTATAATCAAACTTTTCTGTCATCCGTACATTACATGCTAACCCGCGTCATTGCGAGGAACGAAGCAATCTCTGCGCATGCAAATCAGCGTGGCAGAGTTTGTTAAATAACGTCATCTAAAAGACATTAGTCCATTAACCGGTATAGTTCAGTCCAAAGGACTCCTTTGGAGAGATTGCTTCGTTCCTCGCAATGACGGTATTGAGTTAAAACTCCAATTTCTTGTCCGGCGGCGTAGTACCCTGCTGCTGCTGATTATATTGGTTACAATCCAGTTGTATGGTTACGCCACCTTTTGGCGCGTCAAAGTCAACATTCTTTTTTATGCCGAGGTCGGGGTTGTCATATACCTTTTTCATATAAAGCGCCCAGATAGGCAACGCTGTATTGGCGCCTTCGCCAAACCTTGTCGACCGGAAGTGTATGGCGCGGTTCTCGAACCCGGTCCAAACGCCGGTAACCAATTGCGGCGTAATGCCGATGAACCAGCCATCAGAATTATCAGTGGTGGTACCGGTTTTTCCGCCAATAGGGTTTGTTAAATTGTAGGGACTGTACAGCATACGCGTTCCGGTACCGTCCTGTATCACACCTTTTAACAAATAGGTCATTACATAGGCATACTGGTCGCTCATGGCCTGGCGTATTTGCGGGTGACTGGTGTGCAGCACATTGCCGTTTTTATCTTCTATCCTGAGGATATCGGTTGGCTGCGTCCATATCCCGTGATTGGCAAAAACACAGTAGGCGCCGGTCATATCAAATACCGAGGCATCAAACGTGCCGAGGCAAATGGCGGGATATGGATCGAGATTAGGACTGTTAACCCCCATTCTCTTTATCAGTTCAACAACCGGGGCCGGTGTAACCGTCTTCATAATGTGGGCCGTTATCCAGTTTTGCGACCAGGCCAAAGCAGACCGCATCGTGAGCATACCGGGCTTGGTATCATATGACTTCGGGCACCAGGGAGCTCCATAACCGGTAATCGTATCGGGTACGTTATTAAATTCCTGGCAGGGTGAATAGCCACTTTGAATAGCTACGGCATAGGTAAAAGGCTTAGCTGTTGAACCGACCTGCCTTGTACCTATTTTTACCTGGTCGTATTGAAAATGCTCAAAGTTTATGCCGCCAACCCAGGCTTTAATGTAGCCGGTTGTTGGGTCCATGCTCATTAACGAGTTCCGCAACAGTAACTGGCAAAATACCACCGAATCTATCGGTTTCATTACCATGGTAGAGTCGCCGCGCCAGGTGAACATATCCAAACTATCAGGCGTATTGAAATTTTCGGTTATCTCATCATCAGATTTTCCGTCTTCCTTCAATTCCTTATACCTGTCGGAGCGCTGAATGCCCTGGTCTACCAGGTCTTTAAAATTGGGCACATTTTTCCAAAAACTATAACCCTTTATCGTTCCATCATATAACACCTGCAGCTTGCGCATGTATTCCCGCTGTGCTTCCTCAGCATAACCCTGCATGGTATAATCAATGGTGGTATAAATTTTCAAGCCGTCCTTGTCAAGGTCGTAAGGTGTACCGTCGGGTTTGCTGATGGATTCGTTCACCAGTATATTTTGCACCTCTTTCTTCAGCACAGCGCGAAAATATTGGGCCAATCCTTCATTATGATCTATAACGTTAAAATCCAACCCAAGCGGTTTTTGCTGAAATTCTGCCACCTGCCCGCTGCTCAGGAAATTCGACTGCCCCATGCGTTCCAAAACCAAATTACGGCGTTTAATGGCCCTGTCGGGATGGCGTATGGGAGAATAAATGCCCGGTGCATTCAGCATACCTATTAATAACGCCGCCTGATCAGGCGTCAGTTTATCGGGCGTGGTATTATAATAAGTAAGCGAGGCCGATTTTATGCCATACACATCATAGGCACCAAAACTTACTGTATTCAGGTACATGGTAAGTATTTCTTCTTTGGTGTAACGCCTTTCCAACCTTACTGCTATAATCCATTCCTGCAGTTTCTGCCTAAAGCGCCCCATAAAGTTTCGGCTGACGCTATCGTGAAAAAGATTTTTAGCCAGCTGTTGTGTAATTGTACTCCCCCCCTGGTGCTTACCAATCAAGTTATAAAGGATGATACTAAAAGAACGTGAAAAATCGATGCCCGAATGCTCGTAAAAGCGGGCATCCTCTGTGGCAACAAGTGCATGCACCACATTAGGCGACAATTCTTTGTAAGTTACAGGGAAACGGTTCTTTACAAAATAAGTACCCAAAACCTTTCCGTCTGATGAAATGATCTGCGTTGCAGCATCGCTCTTTGGATGTTCAAGTTCGTCGAAAGAAGGCAGCGGACCGAACACTCCCAAAATAGTTAAAACAATCAGCAACACAAACATCACAAAACAGCCAAGTACCGTTTTCCAGATGTAACCATTGTATTTCTTTATATCCTGTTGCGAAAGTTCGTCTTCTTTCCGTTTAACGTACATATCAGTAATTGTTTTGGTAGTAGTCCAGGTAACTGTTAAGCGTTTTCTGGTCGGCTAATTTATCCAGATTTTGCTTTGTTATGATAAAAAAACTATATTTCTGTTTGGGTATCTTCATAATATCAGTCATTAACGGAATTATCGTCCGCGCATAGGCTTTTACCGCACCCAGGCTGTTAAATACACCTATATATATAAGCGATGTGGTGTCGCCCACATACTCCAACTGGTGCGTTATGTTGCTGTTATCATAATGCGCACGGTTAAACTGCCCTATACCAAAACGCGAAGAAGCCAGGTTTGTGGTGTTATTACTGATATTTATTACAAAATAATAATTAGCACTATCGCGCATGGAAAAGATATTCGATGCGTAAGGTGTTTTAACAGCAGCATTATTTGCCGTTACCGTTTGTACAGGCACAATTGTTTTTACGGTATCCTTTTTACCTGTTAGCGGGTTACGTACTACTACGGTTTTTACCGAATCTTTTTTAACAACAACAGCTTGCGGCTCTTTCTTACGTTCGCCCGGCGTAGTGGCAAATATTTCGTAATGGCCGGGCTTGCGGTAAGGGGTTTGTTTCTGGTTCTCCATTGGCGGAGTGAATGGCACTTCTGAAGTATCAGCCGCCGTCAAGGCATAATGCCGGCCCGACATATCAACTAAATTTGCATTGATATAATCCAGATGTTTTTTAACAAGCGGAGCTATCAGCCTGTCATTCGGATAAGTAGTGGCTATCTGCTGCAAATCTTTCTGGAATGGCGCAAGCGGCTCCTGGTGACCGGCAGAAATAGCGCGCAGGTAATACAACTGTGCCGAATATTTATTATTAGGGTATTGCTTTTGCACGGCGTCAACCTGCGTTATCACGTCGCTGTATTTATGGTGGGCGTACAAGTCGTAAACAGAATTATAGAGCGTATTAAATTCAGCATCCTTATCCCCCAATTTTTTGCTGTAATCAGGGTCGAGTATTACCTGTGCAAATGGTGTTCCGGCATAATTGGTGAGCAGCTTATTCTTGTATACATCGGCTTTGGTATCATTCAACTCGCTGTATAACCTATATAAGCTGTAATAAATTGCAGGGAGGTTCGGGTTGTCGGGAAAACGCTTCAGGATGGTATTATAGGTATTGATCGCTTCTTTTTTATCATCGAGTATATCGCGGTAAAAATTGGCAATATCAAAATAAGCGTTAAATATGCGTAAGTTTGATAGGGCAAGCTTATCTGGCGTAAGCGGCAAGTTCTGCACTATCTGCTGGCGGTAATTTGATGCGACGACATTGTTTTTGTTAACCGAATAGGGATCGGCCATTGCATCAGTCGCGGCAGCAACGTTCGGGTTTACGGAGTTGGCCGCCTGGTCGGTATTCGCGCGGTTGCTGCGCCGCCAGTTGTCTTCCAGCTTGCGGTCGCCCCAGGTCTTCTTAAAATCGTTATATCCCTGGCTTACCGCATTACTGTTGTAAAAATAAAACGAGCTGCCGCCGGGCGTATTAAAAATCGTTCCCGCTGCATTATTATTAGAAGCGTTTTTTGCTGCATTGATATTGGCCTGGTCGGCCTGCTGCTGTAATATTTCGCGGGTAACCATGCTGTCAATCATCAATTGCCTGGTCTTTTCATCGTACCGCGCCAGCATTTGTAAAGTGTCTTCCCTCGAAATGATCTGTAGCCTGTCGGTAAGCAGCTTCAGGTTATTTGTTTTCTTTTGAATGGTGAGATAGCCCGGATAGTTTGGCGAAAGCGCTATCAGCGTACTATCGTAATATTTTTTGGCGTGTACGTAATCTGCCTTATCGCTAAAATCGATATCGGCA
>Ga0302309_10000853_pt1 | contig 31659 bp, 28 predicted proteins | sample III_Palsa_N1_1_FD_200453 | JGI IMG/M metagenome (GOLD analysis project Ga0302309, IMG submission 200453) | Peat permafrost microbial communities from Stordalen Mire near Abisko, Sweden - III_Palsa_N1_1 | ecosystem: Environmental > Terrestrial > Soil > Palsa > Peat permafrost | place: Sweden... | reverse complement strand
TGACCAAGGACCTGGCCGTCTGTATACATGGAAACAAAGTAGAGCACGGTAAGCACTACTTATACACAGAAGAATTCCTGGATGCGCTGGATGCGAATTTGAAGGCAAAATTGGGATAAAGCACGGGAGGGCCCTGTCGTTGCTGGCCTGGCGCCGGCGGCGCTAGTTTGAAGCCCGCTCGCTCATATAAAAGGCCGCCTGTTTTTCGGGCGGCCTTCTCTTTATCTAAATGCTGATCTTTCGCCATTTAGACGCTGATCTTTCGCCGCCTTGCGATCACCGGCCAGACAGATATCTGCACGCCATTTTCAATGACCCTGGCCTCATCGTGTAAAGCCACTGAAGGACAGATATGGTACGGAACGGCGTACAATACGGTTCCGATGGCCGGCTCTTTACCGGGTTCTACCTGTATGACCAGGTGCTCTTCGCTTTGGGAAATGACCTCGTATCCTTCCAGGTTAAGGAAGAAAGCCCTTTTATCAATGGGGTTTTCTGCCGCAATCGATTTGTGTCCCAGGTCCGTTGTGATGAGCCCGGGCCCCGGATGGGAAACAACCCTGGTCATCAGTACTGCCGCCTGCAAAAAAGATTGCTCCGTCAATTGTTGTCCATAGCCTACGTCCCATAACAAACAAGTACCTGGGCTGCAAAGGAGGTCCGGATGCATCGCATGTACGGTGAGGGAGGGAGTTCCTCCGGCAATGAGTGTCGGGGGATCAAAGCCTTCTTTTTGCAACTGCGCCGCAAGGGCCCTGACCGGCTTCATACCTTGATCACAGCGCACCTTACGGACGGCAAAGTCTGCATCCCGGATATGCCCGTCATAAGCGTGCAGCCCGATCAGGCGAATATTCGGTAATGCTTTTACCTGTCTGGCAAGGTCCAGCGCGGGGGCCGGCGCAATCCCCGTCCGGTGCATCCCGTTATCAATATCCAGAAAAACCTTCGCCGTCAATCCCACAGCCCCGAACCGTTCGTCCAGGAGGCGGGCGGACCCGATATTATCTATCAAAGAGGACCAGGCGATGCGGGGATATTCCTTCACCAGTTCCAGGAAGCGATCTACTTTTGGGTCATTCAATTGGTAGGCCACCAGCACCGCCGCAGCTCCGGCCCTTGCAATCATTTCTGCTTCGGCTATGGTGGCGCACTTAAACCGCTTGATGCCCCTATCAATCTGAAGGGCAACCATCTCCTGCATTTTATGTGTCTTCACGTGGGGAATCAAGCGTGCCGGGTCCCCTGTGATGGAGATCATCTTTTCTATATTCGCTTCCACCCTGTCCTTATACACGAGCAATGCCGGTGTGTCAATAAGTGCCGGGGCTTCCAGTACAAACCAATTTTCCATCCTGCATCTTTTTCAAGCAAGTTCAAAAATAGCCTCAATTTCCACCGTAATATTCTCAGGCAGAGACCCCATGCCAACCGCACTGCGAACACCCACACCCAGGTCCGGACCCCAAACTTCCGCAAAGAGCTCACTGCAACCGTTGATTACAAATGGGTGCGGGCCGAAATCCGGCGTAGCATTCACCATTCCCAGCACCTTTACCACGCGCTTAACTGCGTTCAGCGAGCCAAGATGAGACACAATAGTAGAAAGGATCGTCAATCCTACCTGGCGGGCGGCCAGTTTGGCGTATTCCTTGTCCACTTCGGCGCCCGCTTTTCCCAATATCAGGGAGCCATCTTCTCTGACCGGGCCGTGCCCCGATACATATACCAGCTTATCCACTATCAACAGTGGTTTGTAAACCCCTTTGGGAGCTGCCGGGGGAGGTAAAGTGAGCTTCAACTTTTCAAAATTTTCCTGAGGTGTCATAGTGTGGTCATCACGATTTTAATGAATAATAAAATTTATAATTAATACGACCGCCAGCCCTACAAACGATACTAATGTTTCCATCACTGTCCAGGTGGCAAATGTCTGCCGGATCGTAAGATTAAAATATTCCTTGAACAACCAGAATCCTCCATCATTCACATGAGAAAACATGAGACTCCCAGCCCCGATGGCAAGGACCATCAATTCCGGCTGTACGGCAGGCTGGTGCAATAAGGGTAGCAATATGCCGACTGTAGTAAGGCCGGCCACCGTAGCCGAACCCGTGCACACCCGGATAAGCCCCGCAATTCCCCACCCTAGTATCAATGGATTGATCGGCGTATTTTTCAGGATTTCTGCGATATATCCATTCACTCCCCCATCGCTCATCACCTGCATAAAAACGCCGGAACCCGCAATCACCAGCATGACCGGAGCGACTCCTTTTAAGGCCTCTTCCAGTGATTTCATCACCTTCGTCATGGGCTTTTTTCGGCGTAGTCCCAACGCATAGATACCTACCAGCACAGAGATCAGCATGGCCATATTAGGATCACCGATAAAAGCAATGCATTTCTTAAGGGTGATCACCCAGGCGCTGGTCGTTGGGCCCACCCTTAATACGGCATCAGACAGGGTCGTGGCCGTCAGCAGGAGCAGGGGCATCAAAGCCGCCACCAGGCTGACGCCCAACCCAGGCAATTGCTCCCGCGTCATGATCTGCACCGTCAACAATGAAGGATCCGGCACCGATATATATTTGCGCAGGGTCTTCCCAAATAGAACCCCTGCCAGGATGATGGCAGGAATACCAGCGATCATTCCATATAACAAGGTCTTGCCGATATTAGCGTGCAACTGCTGCGCTATAGCCGTGGGCGATGGGTGCGGAGGAAGGAAGCCATGAGCCACCGAAAGAGCTGATAACATGGGAATGCCGATGTATAATAACGGAAGCCGGGTAGAGGCGCCGATGGCAAAAATAAGTGGCACTACTACTACAAAGCCAGCCGTATAAAACATGGGGATGCCCACCAGCAAGCCCGCCAGTGCCATCGCCCATTGAATATTCCGTAGACCTGACAGGCGGATCAGCGACTCCGTGATCTGTTGAGCGGCCCCACTCTCCGCCACCAGCTTGCCCAGCATCGCACCAAATCCCAAAATGATGACCAGAGAACCCAAAATGTTCCCAATCCCTTTTTGGATCGCTCCGCTGATCTGGTGTACATTCATCCCGCAGGCCAGTCCCAAACCGACGCTTACCACAATAAAGGAAATAAAAGTATCCAACTTACACCAAACAATCAGCAGGATCAGGCACAGGATACCGGCAAATGAGAGTAATAACGGCATGGCAAAAGGGCAGCATTTGATTGATCCAGATAAAGATAAAGGGTTAATTTCGTCAAATCACTTTTGTTTTATACCTTTTCCGCCACTATCGCTTACCCCATGATGATCCGAAGCAGGATATTAGCCACAGAATCATCCGGTTCTATATTGTTCATCCGCCTAATGGTGGGTGGGATTTTTCTGTCCGAAGGGATTCAAAAATTCATATTCCCGGCAGACCTTGGTTCAGGACACTTTCTGAGCATCGGTTTTCCTATGCCATATTTCACCGCCTATTTCACGGGTCTCCTGGAAATGGGCTGCAGCATACTGATCCTCGCTGGCCTTTATACCCGCCTGGCTACCGTTCCTTTGCTGATCATCACCATGTTTTCCATCGTCGCCATCCAATTTCCTGTCATGATTGACCGCGGCTGGTGGGGTATGCTGCACGCCGGCCGCACCGACTGGTGTATGCTGCTGGGAACCTGCTACCTGCTTCTCAAGGGGGGAGGCCGCTGGTCTTTAGATAGAAAATGGTGGAAATGGTAGAATTCCAGGATTTGTTGGATTTTGTCCATTTTGCAAAAATTTCCCTTACATTTGCCGTCCATAAAAAGTTACCTGCGGAGGTGGCGAAATTGGTAGACGCACTACTTTGAGGTGGTAGCGCTTTAACCGGCGTGGGAGTTCGAATCTCCTCTTCCGCACCTTGAGACTTTGTCTCAATTTTTTGTAAGGCTGCTCCCCAAAGAGCAGCCTTATTTATTTGTTATCAGCTTCTTACAACTTATCTTATTTCACTATAAAGTGTTCGATTAAAAAACTTCATATTATTCAATAGCTTTTTTAGTCCCGCTATATTCCATTTAGATTAAATTCTTGCTTGACGGCTTGCACCCGTTATAAAAACCATCTTATTACCCCCGAAGCCACCATATTGAAGAAGCTCAAGCCCCAACCTCCTTCTATCAACCAAGGAACTCCTGAATATTCATTTCAAAATCCTTTTGTTGAAGGCCTTTTCCGAATAATTCCTGGATGCGCTTCCGGGTAGACGGAAAGGTCAACAGATCGAAGAACGCCTTCCTGGATTCAGCAAAATCCTGCTGCGCAATAAGACCCGACCGCTCATTAATTAACTTTTTGCATGTGGCAACCAACTGGTGATCATAGCCCGCTATGCGCAGCGAAAAATCATCAACAAATTTATCCAGGTCCGCATCAGGTATGGACCGGTTAACCCACCCGTATAGAGCGGCGGTATCCGCATCGAAATCCTTAGAGCCCATGATGATTTCCATCGCCCTAGCTCTTCCGACCAATTTTGGCAAACGTTCCATTCCGCCTCCGCCCGGCAAGACGGCGCAGCCTAATTCGATTTGGGAAAGGATCGCCCGCTCCTTGCTGGCAAATCGAATATCCAATGCCTGCAAAAACTCGCTTCCTACCCCCCGGGCCCTTCCCCGCAGGACGCCGATGGTTAAAAAGGGGGCTTTCTCGATACGCAAGGTGAAGTCAGGCCAGGCCGCCATCCCCGTAGGGCCGGTCCCCAGGTGATCGCCGCTCGTCTGTGTCAGGTCTTTGTGCGGGATGAAAAAGTCAGCGTCGCTACTTTCAAATACAACCACATTCACCTGGCGGGCAAGCAGGTCATTTAACAGGCCTTGAAGGTCCAATACCATTTGATCATCGAACAAGTTGATGGGTGGATTGTCCAACAATACTTTCCAGTAGGTTTCCGTTATTTTTTCTACATGTAACATGGTAAATTATTTAATTAGTTGTTGATGAGTGTGGCCTCGATGGTCGTCTCAATTTTCAGGATCTTGGAAATGGCACATCCAAGTCTGGCCATATTTGCAAATTCCTGAAATTGAGCCTCGGATGCTTGTGGCACCTTCGCTTTCACTGTAAAGTGCAGGCTTTTGATCTCCGGCCGGCCCGCATCATCGAATCCCAGATCTATATCGACGATGGTATCAATACTTTCAGTCACCATATTATGATGTACAGCGGCATTCGCCAAAGCCTGGTTGAAGCAGCCGGCATGGGCAGCAGCCAATAATTCTTCAGGACTGGCGCCAGGCGTTCCTTCAAACCTGCTTGGATACGTATAAGCTATTTTTTGTAACGTTCCGTCTTGTGTGGATATGGTCCCGTTTCCTTGTTTCCAGGAACCTTTCCAGGTAGAAATTCCGGTTGCTTTCATGTCGTTAATTTTTATTTGGTTTTGAGATCGGTATCCGCCTTCCTGATGAGCCGTTCAAATTTAGTATCCAGGGATTCTCCTACTCGGGTGACTTCGGCATTACCAAATTGCCCAAATAGAGAAGAAGGAAGATCATACTCGACAAAGGATACCTTATCCGGCTGCTCATATACCAGTACATGCAAAGGCGCATAAAGCGCCGCCCGGATATCCAGGCGGGTCATCGTGCTGGCTATGCCCGGATTTCCGATGACATACTGTTTGGCTTTCCGGGGAGCTTCTGCAATATTCAGCAATTTTCCGTGTTCATAAATATCGAATAAGATCAGGTCTTCATAGCCTCCCATGGTGGCTAGGGCGGCGGCTACCAGGGCTGGGTCGTTCTCCATCTTTGTAAAGACTTCATGGTTGAGCCTGCCCAGGGCGCCTTCGAGTATGCGCGTGAATTGCTCAAAAGAAGTATCGAGTTTGATTACCAGGTGTTTTACTGCTATCGTCCTGCTTTCCACAATTGATCGTTTGAAGATGATTAAATATCGTTGTCTAAAAAATAAGCGGCCTGTTGGACGAACAGTTCCGGGTACTGAAAAAGCGAACCGTGCGCCGAATCCGGGTACAAAGACAGTTGTGCATTGGGAAGGCCCTGGAAAAGACGATAAGAATTGATGGTGGGGAACATCCGGTCATTACTGCCATTGACTACCAGGATAGGCTGGGTTATAGCTTTAAGGTAGGTGTCGTCCGGGGCATTAGCGTTGCCCCAGTTCGCAATTGCCTTCGTCTGGGCCTCCACGACCTGCATGGAAACCGGGATATCCTTATCGCGTATCCTTGATTGGAGCCGGGCCAGGGTTTCAAAGCCTTTGGCCCTGCTGGTCCCGGATTTTTCGAAGAACATATACAAGAAGCGTTCAGCGCCGTCATACTGCAAGGCGGAAGACAAATATTGTGGAAATTCACCTATTCCTTCCCCGCCACGGGGACCGGTCGCGACGAGCATTACTTTCCTTACCAGTCCGGCGTGCAGCACGGCAATCTCCTGGGCCATGAACCCGCCCAGGGAATAACCTAGAAGATCCACTCGTTGCAGGCCAAGGGCAGTGATGAAAGTGACGGCATCATTAGCCATTTCAACTACGCTTTCCGGAACAGTACCCGTCGTGCTGGCTACCCCGCGACTGTTGAACCAAATGACCTGCCTGTTCCGGGCCAGTCCGTCGAGAATGAGGGGGTCCCATTCATCCATGTTCCCAGTAAAATGTTGAAAACAGACAAGGGGAACTCCGGTATTTTCTCCCAGGGTCCTGTATGCGTAAGTGATTCCACCGGCCGATATGAACTTGGTGCTGACCTGGTTGCTTAAAAATTCCATGTTTTTCATGCTGAATAGTATTATTGGATACGCGTCAGATTCAACAAAATCGCAGTGACCGAGTCCGGTTTGGATAAGAACGGGGAATGACTGCTATTGATCGGAAACACTTTGGAAGAAGGGATGCCGGCTGCTTCAATCATCGCGTTTTGCAGCGAGGGGCTTACCACATGATCCTGCAAAGTGTGGATATAGTATTTATCTGCCTTGCCGAAATTTTCCGCTGTAAGTACGGGAGGAATGAAGAAGGGCGGACCCGGCTCATCCCTGTAATTATTGACCAACTGGGTCTTTACGGCGGCATTGCCGTCCTGGCAAAATAAATTGTCCACTTCTTCCAGGGGAACGCCCAGGAGACCAGGGAGGCCGGATACAGGATCTATGTCCTCCGGGATGATTGCCGGGCCGAGCCAAGATGCGGTGTCCGCCTTGGCGTAGGCGATGAGAGGCGTTCCGTTGGCCGGCAGATACGCGCCTATATAGACCAGTTTATCAATTTGTGCAGGGATCTTTTCCGCCACTTCCGAAATGATCATACCTGCAAGGCTATGGCCTACGAGAATGACCTTCTCTGTTTTTTGAACACCCGCCGCATTCATGGCGTTTATCACGGCATCCCGGTAATCATCCAGGGTTAGCGTGGCGGGATTGGTGGTATCGGTTCCATGGCCAGGAAGCTGTACAATCACCACTTTTTGTCCGGCAGCTTCCAATTCAGGGCCTACGTACTCCCAGGCAAACGGCGCCTGCCAGGCTCCATGCACGAGGACAAAGGTTTTAGTAACGGCCGCTTCATGCGTTTTACTACAGGAACACAAATAAAATAGCGCGGCGAAGAATAGTACTTTTTTCATAAATAATTAGCGTGAGATGAATGGATAAAATGAGGGCGACGAAGGTGTTTCTGTACATAGGCTAACCAGCGTCGCCCCTTATCATTTATTTACTTGATGGCGCCCAGGGCGGCCGCCTCAATGACAGCGGAGACTGCTTTAGGCTGAGAAATGAATACTACATGGCTGCCCTTTATTTCCGTGATCGTTGCGCCGGCGCGTTTTGCCATGAACCGTTCCCCGTCAGGCGGGATTGTCTGGTCTTCGGTGGCAACTATATACCAGGAGGGTTTGGTTTTCCATGCCGGCTCCTTTATGGAGCTGCCGAAAACCGATGCCGCCACAGGTATTTGGGAGTCGGCCATAAAGGCCGCCAGCTCATCGCTGAGATCCGCACAAAAACCAGAATGATATTTAGCCAGGTCATACCATACATATCCATTCGCATCAGGAGGAAGAATACCCGAATTTGTTGCGGGAGGTCCGGCCTTCAGCAATTGGAGCAAGGTTTCGTTCGCGTCCGGTGCAAATGCAGAGACATATACCAGACCTGCAACCTTGGGGTCGTTACCCGCTTCGGTAATGATGGCTCCGCCATAGGAATGGCCTACCAGGATCACAGGGCCATCCTGGCGGTCGATCACCCGCTTGGTGGCTGCTACGTCATCTTCAAGGCCCGTATTGGGGTTGCCTACGATACTGACCTTGTAACCTTTCTTTGTCAATATCTTATAGACCCCTTCCCAGCCCGATCCATCGGCAAATGCCCCATGCACCAGGACGATGTTCTTCACTGTTTTTTGAGCATTCGCTACGCTCCCCGAAGCGAGCAGCACAGCCATGAATACGAGGCAAATCCCCGTTTTTGTCAGGTGAATTAGCTTTTTCATTTGTTGTAAATTTGATTAGATGTTATTGATAATGCTGATTTATGATTTCCTTCAACTGTTCAGGTCTAACAGTGTGACTATTGCAGCGCACTTCTCAATTCCGAAGCGGCATATCTAAGTGCCGATTGCACTTCAGGGACATGCACCAGCGGATTCAGCATACCGTAATCGTGAATCATCCCCTGGTATCTTACAAGGGTTACTGCTACTCTTGCCTCATTCATTTTGCGGGCATACGCTTCGCCTTCATCCCGTAACACATCATTTTCGGCTGTTTGCACCAGGGCGGGTGGTAAACCCTTCAATTGCTCCGTAGTCGCTTGAAGCGGGGATGCATAAATTTCATTACGTTGCTTCGGGTCCGTCGTGTAATTATCCCAGAACCAGATCATCATGTTCCTGGTCAGGAAACGGTCAGCAGCATATTGATAGTAGGATTGGTCATCAAACGCCGCATTGGTCACGGGCCAGAATAAAACCTGCAACTTTAACGCCGGCCCCCCCTTGTCTTTGGCCATCAACGCGACTGCGGCCGCAAAATTTCCTCCCACACTATTGCCCACCACAGCGAGCCGCTTCCCATCCACATTGATCTCCGAACCGTGTTCAGCCACCCATTTAGTCGCGGCATAACATTGATTGAGGGCTATTGGGTATTTTGCCTCCGGGGACCGGGTGTATTCTACATGCACCGCGACCGCTCCGGAGCTGACAACGAGATCCCTGATCAAGCGCTCGTGCGTAGGAAAATCTCCGATAACCCAGCCACCCCCATGAAAGAACATGAAAGCCGGCAAGTTTCCTTTTATGCCTGCTGGCCTTACTATAAAGATCTTCACAGTCAGCCCATCCTGCGTAATCGTTTTCTCCGAAATTTCAATACCAGACATATCAGGTTTGACGGAGGCCTGCGCCCCTTCCAGCACTTTTCGTGCATCTGCCGGGGTCATCGTTTCCATTGGTTTCCCTCCGGAAGTGTTCAGTGCCTTCAAAAATGACCGCACCCCCGGGTCAAGTGCCGTGTCCGTAGCGTAGTCAGCTACTTTGATCTCCTTTTTCATGCTCTTTTCGTTTAACGGTTTCGTATTGTCATCGGCTGGTCCTTGTCCGCCACAACTAGTCAGGCTAGCGCCAACCAATGCAATAAGGAAATACCTGTTAATGGCTGTGCTTTTTTATGGTATTTTATTGCTGATTATCCGGCAGATTGCTCCGCAATCCTGCCCAAATTCTCGCCTAGATTGTATTCCACATCGCCTTTCTGCTGTAACCCTGCAGCAAGCAATGAACCCAGGGTCTGCTGCGTTTCAGGCGAGGCCAGCATTCCAAAGAATACATTTTGGGTCGAAGCAAGGTCCTCCACTTTTGCAGTGCCGGTTCTTTTGTTCACAATCTCTTTTGCTGTAGCGATGGCCCTTTTGCTGAATACAGAGACGCGTTTGGCGAACCGGTCTACAAAAGCATCCAGTTCCGCATCGGGAATAGAACGGTTAACCCACCCATATAAAGCGGCGGTATCCGCATCGTAATCCTCAGAACTGACGATGATCTCCAGGGCGCGGGCGCGGCCGACAAGCCTCGGCAATCGTTCCATTCCTCCCCCTCCCGGTATCAAACCGGTTCCAACTTCGATCTGACATAGTACCGCCCTTTCACGGCTGGCAAAACGAATATCCATTGCCTGCATGAATTCGCTTCCAACGCCCCTGGCCCTGCCCCTTAATACGCCCACTGTGATGAACGGCGCCCGTTCGATCCTTACTGTAAAGTCCGGCCACGGAGACAAACCTGTCGGGCCCGGATCAAGGCTTAGTTGCGGGGCCGTTACCACATCCAGGTGTGCCATAAAGTAATCCGGGTCCGCACTGTCAAAAACGACAACCTTGACTTCTTTGTCATTTTCCAGTTCGTCTATCAACGACACCAATGCATCGGAGATTCCCTGGTCGAATAAATTAAGGGGAGGATTGTCCAGTGTCACTTGCCAATAGGCGGGGGAATGCTTCTTAATGTGAATGCTCATAAAAAATAATTAAAGGTTATTTAAAGTAGGTGGTCTTCGATGATCAGGCTCATTATCAAGCCGCTCAATGTGTTTGAATCCAGTCGAAAATAAACCCGGCGTCTTCCCTCCAGGTGGGCAGTCCAAGCACAAAATGATTGCGGTCCTTCACCACGAACTCCGTGACAGACTCCTTGTTCCCGGACTTGTACCTTTTATAAACACGCCGGCATAAATGCTTTGGAATACAATGGTCTTTACTGCCGGCCAGAATCAGGATCGGCAGGTGGGCCTTTCTGAAATCCACCTTCGCGGCACTACTAAGGCCGCCCCTGATGGCCTTTTTGGATTCAGGGATGGCAAAATTGTTATAGGCGTCCTGCTGCTGCTCGCGGGTCATACCGTTAGTAAACGCATACTGCCATTTTTTGAAAGAGATGAGGTAGGGTTTATGGATCGATGTAAAAAATCCGAGCGCCTTACCATTCGATCTCAGGAACTTTAATTCATAGGGCAGCACGTTTTTAGGAGCCACAGCATGAACGGCAATGCAGGCAGCTCCGAGTCCTTTATTGAGCAATATTTCAGCAAGCAACCCGCCAAAAGAATGTCCGATCAGGATGGGCTTTTCGGGTAATTGTTGAATGATATTGGTATAATAGGATATCAGATCCGGCAAGGAGACAGCGGCAAGGGCGCTATCCGGCTGGCGGCTCCTGAGCGTGGCTGCGTCGCCATCCTTGTGGGGCCAGGGCGGCGCTATTGTGGTATAGCCTCTGCCTTTAAAATATGTTTGCCATTCGTTCCAGCAGGCACTGTCTACAAATGCCCCTGTAATAAACAAGATTGTTTTAGATTGAATCTTAGTCATGGGAGTGTCTATTATTGATGTTTGGGAAAAAGCGGTGGCCTGAATGAGCGTCAATGCGGAAATTATCAGTAAACATTTTTGTAAGGGTCTGCGCGTCATTTTTATTGATTTGAAGTTTATTTTATTTTAATCCTTTTCAGTCATTGTTTGTAAGTATGGCACAGCGATATATTATCCTACACTTTGCATTCAGCGAGGTATTACCAGAAATAGCTGCGGTCAATGGATACATCTTAATATCGACTGTGCAAATCGTCAGCCTGGGCCAGATATAAGTAAGGATTCGGTGAGAGGCTTCATATTAGTTTAGTTTTGTTTTTGGCTTTGATGACCTCATAAGCCAATTGCTATGCCACATCACAATAAACTGAATATCAAGTAATTAAAATTATATTTAGTATAAAAATCTATTGGCAATTCGCTAATTATTTTCCGGAATAGTGATATTTCACTAGTAGGCCAGTGAACTTCGCTTCGCACTAACACAGCATATATTTTAACTCATGTGTTGATGTCTTCCAGCAACGTTTTTTTTAATATAAATGAATAATTGCTTAATTTGACCCCGTCGCTCGAAGAAGTATTCGCCCAATGAATTCTGTAAGAACCCAAATGCTGCCTTGAAAAATTGGTTCTTTATGAGTAAAAAAGTTCTGATAGTAGAAGATGAGTTTATTGAGGCCAATAATCTGCAAATAATCCTCGAAAGGGCAGGATATACCGTCTCCGGAATCGAACCATCAGTGCAGGAAGCGCTGAATAATATCTCGAAAGATAAACCTGACATCGTTTTGCTGGATATCTTCCTTCAGGGCGATCAGACAGGAATAGACCTGGCAAAAGTTTTCCGTCGTAAAGGAATAGCTTTTGTATACCTCTCCGCCAATTCCAATCAGGAGACGCTGGATGCGGCTAAATCTACCCGGCCTTACGGCTTCCTTGTCAAACCTTTCCGGGAGACAGATGTATTAGTCACCCTGGATATCGCCTGGTATCAGCATGATCAAAATCAGCAAGACATATTCCGGAAAAATTCAGTACCGCCCGATGCCAACGACCCGGCTGCCGAAAGAGCTTTGAAAAAGATGATCGGGACAAGTGCCAGCATGCTGGAGGTCCTGGATCACGTTCAAAGGGTGGCGACGACGGATATTTCCGTGTTGGTGCTAGGCGAAAGCGGCACGGGAAAAGAGCTGGTTGCACAATGTATCCACCACTTATCCAAACGGAAGGATAAACCCCTCATCACCGTGAATTGTGCCGCTTTACCCTCCACCTTGATCGAATCCGAATTATTCGGTCATGAGAAAGGGGCATTTACCGGTGCTACCGACCAGCGGATCGGCAAATTTGAGCAGGCAGATAAAGGCACCATATTCCTGGATGAAATTGGCGAACTGTCACTTGAACTGCAGGTCAAATTGCTGCGGGTACTACAGGAAAAAGAGATCGACAGGATTGGTGGAAAGAAAACCATCCCCACGGACGTCCGTGTCATCGCTGCCACCAACCGCAACTTAGAAAAGGAGATGGCCGATGGCCATTTCAGGATTGATCTCTATTACCGGCTAAATGTTTTTCCCATCTGCCTGCCACCATTGCGCAAGCGCCCGGAAGACATCCTTTCGCTGGCGCAACATTTTATCGATAAAAGTTCAAAGGCGATGGGAAAGACGGTTACCGGATTTAGCACAAGGGCGGAGGAAAAGTTGCTATCCTACCATTGGCCCGGAAACATACGGGAATTGAACAACGTGATCGAAAGGAGCGTGTTGCTGGCCGACGGGCCGCTGATCGACAATCTGACGTTCCTCGCTATGCCTCAAAATAATTTCACCTCCTCTTCGCAAGGCAAATCCGACCAGGTCAGGACCATTGACGAAATTGAACGGGATCATATCCTTTCGGTGATCCAGGAGTGCCGGGGAAAAATCGCTGGTAAGGGCGGTGCCGCAGAAGCGCTTAAGATGAATACATCTACCTTGAATTCCAGGATGAAAAAATTAGGGATAGAAAAGAAATTCTTTTTAAAACAGAAACAGTCTGAAAAAGGCTGACACCCCGCAGCAAACCACCTTAATTTCGCTAATAATTTATTTTTTAGCGAAAAAACAACCGTCCCTCCAAAGGAAAATATAGTCTATCACATTGGTATTCATTAAGAAATGTATTGGCATGGCATTCGATGGAAAGCCTGCATTGATAATAAAAATGATACCAATGAACTCTATCCGAACCAAAAACATTGTGTTTATTACCGGGGCTTTTGTCAGCCATAAAGGCTGGGACGAATGGCAAACCTATTTTCGGGCCCATGGATATAACACAGTGGCGCCACCCTGGCCCTATAAAGACGGACTCGCCCACGAACTGAGGAACATGCAGCCGTTCGATACAGGACTGGCAGCACTTACCCTGGACAAATTGATCAATTTCTATGCTTCCATTGTCAATAGTTATACAGAAAAGCCAATTATCATCGGCCACTCCCTGGGCGGACTCATCACCCAAATTCTAATCAATCGTGACCTTGGAGCAGCCGGGGTCGCCATTCATTCTGTCGCTCCGGTGGGGGTTTTGCCTTATGAACGGTCTTTTCTACAATCAACCTGGAAAGCCCTGGGACTTTTGACTTCCTTGAAAAAGACATACCTGATGTCATTTAAAGATTGGCAATACGCATTTGTGAATGGCATGCCGCTATCCAGCCAGAAAACAGCATATGAAGAGAATACCATTCCTGAATCCAAAAGAGTTGCCAGAGGCGGGTTGAGCCGCGCCGCTAAAGTAGACTTCAGAAAACCGCACGCGCCCCTGTTATTCACAGCCGGCAGCAGTGACCACATTATACCCGCCCATCTGAACAAACGAAACTTCAAAAAATATAAGCCAAGCGGCTCCATTCTTGACTACAAAGAATTTAAAGACCGAAACCACTTTGTGCTAGGTCTCCCCACTTGGAAAGAAGATGCGGATTATATCCTGGAATGGCTTGCCGGAAATTAGTAGCCCTGTTCCAAGTGGACTATTCTATCGATTTCCTGAATCGTCTCCGCCTCGAACTCAACGGTAACAACCACCCCGTTGCTGCCTTCGATCACCAGCCTCCCTTTCAACTGCCTGCTTAAGCCCTTGATCAGGGTTTGCCCCAGGGACTTGGTTGCCCGGTTCTGATTGCCTGCCGGCAGCCCTATGCCGTTGTCGCTGATCCGGAGCCGGATGGTTTCCCCCTCCACCCTCTTCAGAGAGACGGATATTATACTGTTCTCACCGTTGGGAAACGCATATTTAAGGGCATTGGTAATGGCTTCATTCAGGATCATCCCGACCGGCAAAGCTTGTCCGATATCCAGCCTGATCGGGTCTATCGAATTCTTAAAAGCAATATTGTTCCTCTTAGCGTTAAATGTATTATCCAGATAACTCACCAGGTCCAGGACGTAGGCCTCCATATTGACTTCTGTGACATTATTGGAGCTATATAATTTCTGATGAAGAAGAGAAATAGCCTGTACACGATTCCGGCTGTCCAGCAGCGCCACATGCGCGGCATCGCTTTCCAGGTGCGCCGATTGCGATTCCAGCAGGCTGATCACGATCTGTAAATTATTCTTAACCCGGTGGTGAACCTCCTTCAGCAACAGGTCTTTTACCGCAAGCAGACCGTTCTTTTCGCCTACCAATTGCTGCAAGGTTGAATTTTGCTCGTTGATCTCCCCCTGCTGGCGCTGCAACAACCGGTTTTTACGCCGGTTTACCCGAAGAGCATTATACGCCCAAGCCCCTGCAAACAGCAATAAGGCGATTCCGCCGAGCGTTATATTTCGCTGGAAGCCCGCTTGCTTCAGTTCGTCATGCTGTCTATCGCTCTCGCTTTGCAGTAAACGGATCGATTGTTCTTTCTGTGCCGTCTCATATTTTACCAGCATTTCCTGTAATTCATCGCTTTTCTTAATATTAAATACCGAATCATTGATCCTCGTGTGGGCAATGTAATGATTCATGCCCGAGCGTATATCCCCCAGCGCGGTATCCACTTTGAACAGCAATAGCTCAAGATCGCTTCTTTCCACTGCTTCCTGATAAGTATGCGTTTGACCGATCGCCCTAATTAAATACGGTTTCGCCTCCCGGTATCTTTTCCTTTCTACATAGAACGCCCCTATAACATGATTGACTTCGCTGACACCCAAGGAAGAAAAATGAAAGACATCTGCCTTTAATTCCTGTTGAAAGGCATCCTCATCGGCAATCATTTGCCGAAAATATCGTTCTGCCTCAACATATTGTCCCATCGCATCATAACTCATTCCAAGACAGCACGCGACCGATGCCCTTGCAATCGAACTGAGCGGTGGAGAAACATTGGTGAATTGCCGGGTAAAATCAAGCGCCTTTTCCGGCTCTCCCAATTCAATCAGCGCTTTCACCGCGTAGAAGCATATGATATATTTCTCTTGCCAATTATCAAACTTAGCAGCAGCTTCCAAAGCCTTTTGCGCATATAAAAGGCCGTTCTGAGGTTGTCCTAATTGCAAATAAACACTCGCCATATTCTTGTAGACAACGGCATATCTGAACAAGTTTTCCTTTCCCGTTAGGTTTATCGTCTTAATCATATACCCTAAGGCCTTGTTCATATCTCCCTTATTTATATACAACGCCCCGGTCTGAAAATAGGTTTCTGCCGTCGGCGGTATTTTCAATTGATCGAACATCGAATACACTTCCTTCAATTGCTCTTCTGCACTGTCGATCTTATTATAAGTTATATTGATAATGGCGAAATCTCTTAATGCATATAACGCATCCTCTTTCTTACCGGCTTGCAAGTACAATTTATACGCCATTGCGCAGGCATTCGCCTGGTCTTGATAAGTGCTGTCCAATTTCGGTATATAATGGGCCAGCTCAGACCAGTAGTGGGCTTGCGCTGACAGATCTCCCGAACGCCTGCAATCTGCAATAATCTCCAGGATGGAGTTCTTCCCCTTTTGCAAGTCCCCCTGTTCGAAATAATATTTACCAAAGAGCAACAGGCACTCATGCCGCCAATAATCTGACCGGAGCGAATCACTTAACCTTAAGGCATCCGTCATATAGGGAGAAGCCTTGACAAGGTAGGCCTTGTCCACAGGCTGATGGTTGACGTAGCGTTCAGCCAATATCAACAATAATCGGGTCTTCGCCTCGCCATAAACAAGGCTCAACAAATCGCTTGCTTCGGGCATTTTGTTTGCTTTTGCCAGCGACTTGCACATGATAAAGATCGCATCGTTGTCTCCGGTTTGATCATGCAGCGACACACTCAATTCATGCGCGTCCTTCGCGTAGGCATAACTAGTGTCCAGGTTCTTGCTTTCCCCGCTGAACCAATACCGCTTGCTGATTTGGAGCAATAGTTTGACCTTGCCGGTATCGGGAGCTCGGGAAGCCGCCATTTTTATTAATTGCTCCAACGTAGCAGTATCTTTATCTCCACTGATCGCAAGGCCGCCTGTGATCGCCTGGCCAAAACCAGTTATGGTTACCGTACAGCAAACGATAGCCAACAGTAGTCCATATTTTATCCTTCTCATAGTAACATGTCAATTGATAAACAACTAAAATTATAATTTTTGCATGGGAAATAAGCATCCTTAATTTCAATGACAACACTCCCAAAAGACCCGCTATTGATTTCTCGCTAAAAAATATACTGATTAGTGATATTTAGATACCCTGACCCCAGCAAAAGAACACAACGCGATGCTTTTCAAAGCATTATAGGTTGGCATCTGATTTGAAAACTGGTAAGAAATAAATAAATAAAAGATGAAAGCAAGGGGAATATCAACCTGGAAAGGCTCCTGGAAACAAGGGGAAGGCACCATATCAACCGAAAGCCCCGTAATCAAGGAACAGGCCTATTCCTATGCAAGCCGCTTTCAAGGGACACCCGGCGCAAGCCCGGAAGAATTATTGGCCGCTGCACATGCAGCTTGTTACAACCATGCTTTGGCTAATGTCGCCGGCAAGAACAACCTGACGACGGAGAGCATTCATACGGTCGTCGATATCAACCTCGGCTTTGATGAAGCCGATCGGCCAGAAATAAAAGGTCTGCACTTTACCGTGGAGGCAAATATCCCCGGTGCCACAGCGCAACAATTCCAGGAATTTGCGAATCAGGCCAGGCTGGGTTGCGCCATTTCCAAGATCATAAAAATAGAAACGACCATCAGCGCCACCCCTGCCAGTCGCTGAACCTAGTCATTTGTCACCCTGTTCCAATAAGGCTTTATTGAACAATAATATATAAGTATGACCGGCGAGCCCCGCCAATCACAATCAGACACCTTGCTACTCTCCTTCAGTGCAGAGATTGCGCTGGCGCAAACAAGGCCCACATTAATGGTACTCCTCCGAAATCAATTAAAAGCGATGTTCGGGTTTTCTCATTGCAGCATACTGCTTGTGGAAGAGGGTAATATGAAGTGCAGGCCCTTTTTGCCAGGATCAGCAGAAACCAAAAGTTTTGACCCATTCGAATCACTGATCTGCCGAGATAATGACCTGAACAATAGCCCCATCACCAAGGCTATTCAAACTGTCGAGCCATTGTTTATTGAGGTAAATGATGCCATAAACTCGATTAAGCGGGTCGCCATTTTCCCCTTTGTGGAAAAGGAAAGCCTTTTGGGCGCCATCAGCTTTTTCAGTAAAACCCCTGATGTATTCGACCGGCAGAAGATGTCCTTGATTACCGGAGTAGTGAAACTGATCTCCATTGCCGTTTCTCATGTCCTTACTATTGAAGAAAGCGAAAAACGGGAAAAAGAGAAGTCCGCTTTGCTGGAACTTAGCAAAGACATGGCGACGATCAATAATAAAAGCGATCTGTCGGTAGTGATCAGCACCAAGCTTCGGAACCTGTTGTCCTCTTTCGGGTTTGTCATTGGGTTGATCGATGAAAATACTTCCACTCACTACGCCTATATTATCGACCAGGAAGAATTCGCCAACCAATTTCCTGACTTCGAAATTGTAAAGACCCAGCGTTACCCAATCAAGGACGGCTATTTTAACAGGGTACTCGCCTCAGAAGAGCCGGTGAAATTTTCGTTAGACAACATTTCAGCGCAGTCGGATGTCCCCGCCTATATTACGTTTTGGCGATCGATGGGATTTACCTATACTATGGGTATTAAATTACGCGCCGCCAATGAAGATATTGGCGTTTTATGGCTTTATTCCGAAAAACCTGTCAATCTTAGTTTGTTAAAAGGAGTATGCGCCCAGATCTCTATCGCCATCTCTAATATCCTCTCCAATGACGACATCCAAAGGCGGGAAAGGGAAAAATCCATTCTACTCACGTTCAGCAATGATATTGCCAAAGTACGTAGCAAAACGGACCTGGCCGTGGCCATCAACCGCACGCTAAAAGGGTTATCACTTATCAAAATCTATATTTTACGGATTATAGACGAAGATGGAATTACCACTACCACCTACATCTATGATCCCAATGACAGTTTTGTAACCGATCCCGATTTCCAGCCGCTCAGGAACGGTAAATATGCTATCAAAGACGGCCTTCATGATCGGCTTCTGGCATCGCAAGAGCCACTTCTAATAAAAGTGAAAGAGATCATGAAAAGAAAAGACATTCCTATATACGCCCAGTTTTGGAATAAATTAGGGATAGATACCATTTTGGGAAGTGCCTTACGATCCGGCGATACCAACATCGGGTTCATCTGGGCGATGCCTGACCAGGTCAATATGGCCATGTTTAAGGCACTCTGCGCGCAGATTTCCATTGCCATTTCCAATATCGTCGCTAACGAACGTATCGAACATCAACTTACAGAAATAAGCAACTATAAGCAGCGACTTGAAGAAGAGAATTTCTATCTACAGGAAGAAATTACGGGGGCCAATAATAACAGTGAAATCATCGGCGCCGGAGCAGAGATGCAAAAGGTCTTTCACATGATGTCACAGGTTGCCTTTACGAACAGTACCGTATTGCTGCTTGGCGAGACTGGCACAGGTAAGGAGCTTGTTGCCCGCGCCATCCATAATAACTCGCCACGTAAGGACAAATTAATGGTAAAGATAAATTGTGCTGCACTGCCAGCCAATTTGATCGAGTCCGAACTTTTCGGCCATGAAAGAGGAAGCTTTACGGGGGCATTTGACAGACGCGTCGGGAAGTTTGAATTGGCCCATAAGGGCACCTTGTTCCTGGATGAAATCGGCGAAATGCCACTGGAACTGCAGGTTAAACTGTTAAGAGCATTGCAAGAGCGCGAGATAGAGCGGGTTGGCGGAAAGACCACCATTAAGGTGGATGTTAGAATTATAGCAGCCACTAACCGAAAACTGCTGAAAGAGGTGGCAGCTGGCCGGTTCAGGAGTGACCTCTATTACCGCCTCAACGTATTCCCTATCACCTTGCCGCCGTTGCGGAACCGAAAGGAAGATATCTCCGTCCTGACGTCACACTTTATTGGCAAATATTCAAGAAACGCCGGGAAGAAGGTCAATAATATATCCCATTATGCATTAGAAGGGTTGCTCGCTTATAGCTGGCCCGGCAACATAAGGGAGCTGGAACACCTGGTGGAAAGAAGTGTTCTGCTTACCAACGGCGGCACCATCAAGGACATGCATCTCCCCGTTGCTGAAAACGAGGATACCGCCGATATCCTCAAAGACAGCTATGTGAAGACCATTGACGAGAATGAACGCGACCATATTCTGGAAGTGCTGAAAAAATGCAAGGGAAAGGTATCAGGCTCACATGGCGCGGCCGCCTTACTGGGGGTTCCGGTATCGACGCTTAATTCCAAGATGAAAAAGCTTGACATCGAAAAGGGACGTTCGTTCCATGCCGATAAAGGCGGCGACCACGGCAACGTGACGGATGATTCTTAAAAGACACCCTATGGGCATATTTATTGCAGAATCACTTCAATACTTATTTTTACTTTTAAGATGCGGCTCACAGGGCCCGTATCGATCGCTTCTTCGGCACATTTTTTTAGTTCTTCTTTACCAATCCCCGGAACGTTCGCCCTTAAAATAAAGTGAGAAGAGCTGATCTGGCCCCATTCAAATAATATGTAGCAGGTAGTCTCTAACCGAGAGGCCTCAAAGCCTATCCCGTCGAGAATAAAGCTCAGTTTCATGGTAAAATCACTGGCGTGGACTGCTGCTAACAGCTCTTCGGGGTTAGTTCCGTTATCGCTATTAAATCTAGAATTAAACGTATAACGGGCCTGATCCATATTCCGGCTTTCAAGCGTAATTTGTCCGTTCCCTTTGAGCCCGGATCCGTTCCAAACGGCAGTGGCAAAATGCTTCATGTTATTTTTTCGCTATCTTAAATAACCTTCTATCAGACGATAAATATGCCATTTTATAAAGCATTGAAAATGAACATATTATTTTCATTTTATGCGCATTTTTGTTGTCTTTATTCGGACAATTGACGATGAAAAATCCGGCATATCACCAATTTACCACAGCAGGGCAATGTTCTATCCATTTTTGATTCCAGTAACCATAAGAATTTTCGATCAGCCGAATGGGTTTCAAAGGGAGTCCGGCGCCGGCATTTGAAAACGGCCGGAACAGCATCGAATAGCGAGATTCCGGATTTTTTCTGAATAAAAAGTGATATAAAGATATAACGCAGCAAGGCAAACTTGCTTAAACAACTCTAAATCAGGACGGAGTGAATTGGCACAACTATGGAATATACAGCAAACAATCACATTCAGAAAATATCCATCTTTTAATCTTTGTAAAAATTATGAAAGTCAAAATCAGCAACCATTCGCCATAATCAATAAAAAATCGCCAATGGCGACAGTGGAAAGGCTGAACTATTCTCAGTACTGGTTCTATGAATTGCTGGGAAAGCCAGAAATAAAGGAAGGCTGCAAAGGTTTGTTTGCATCCGGTTTTCAGCAATCCGGGCCAATGGAACTCAATATGGCCGAATTCCTCGGCAATTATTTAAAAAAGTAGCAAGCCATTGCTGCTAAAAACTAAACATTTAAAAATAACGACATGAAAAATATAATCTTAACAGGAAGCGGAAGTGGATTCGGCCTCCTTGCCGCCCAGGTCCTTGCCAAACACGGCCATAAGGTCTACGCCACAATGCGTAATGTCAAAACCTCTAATAAGGGGAATGCATTGAGCTTGAAAAAATGGGCCGAGGAAAACAACGCATTAGTTCATATTGTCGAACTCGATGTCACCAACCAGGAATCAATCGATAACGCGATCCGGGAAATCAGCGCTGATGCGGGAGGCAAAATCGATGTCCTGATTAACAATGCAGGCATGGGATACATCGGTCTAACCGAAACGTTGAGTTACAAACAGATCAATCAGTTATTCCAGATCAACGTAATGGGCGCCAATGCGATGATCAAGGCGGTTCTACCGTTTATGAGAAGTCAAAAAGAGGGCCTGCTTATTACTTTATCAAGTGTCGCCGCAAGGCTTGCCGCGCCCACCATGGGTGCCTACAGCGCAACCAAAGCAGCAGTCGATTCCCTATCCTTGTCCTATTACCACCAGTTAAAATCGTTTGGGATCGATGTAGCTATCGTACAACCCGGAGCATACCCTTCCACAGATATCGTCGGCAAACAGGTCACCGGAGAACATGCTCATATAGAAGCAGAATATGGCGAAGGCATCAGAACAGCCGTAAGCCGTACATTTAGCAAATTTGAACCGTCAGAAAACCCCGCAGATCCTGCTGAAGTCGCAGATGTGATCCTTGATTTGGTGGAGGCGAAACATGGCGAAAGAAAACTATGGAGCATAGTCGGAGCGGGGCCGCTCACCGGTCGCATCAGCCAAATTAATCAGCTTACGCAGGAATTGATCCAGCTAATGAGCGGCAATATGGATGACCACTAATATACCCGTTATGATGCAACCGAATTTCTATATTGACCGCCGCCGATGTCAGCCCGCCAGGCGCGAGTCTGCTCAGGTTGAAGTGCATACAATAAAAGGGGGGAATGATTTCCCCCCTCATTACCGCCTACCCAGGCAGATAACCCATTTTGAGATCCTATGGATTAAAAGGGGCGCCGGGACACTTTTGGTAAATGGGTGCAAAAGTATTCTCAGCGACCATTGCATTTACGTTCTATCCCCGGGCCGGCTATGTCTCCTGACACCGGAGGATTGGACCGAAGGGTATATCATCTCCTTTCCGCCGGATTTTCTATCTTATGCGGATGGTCAGGGCAATTTCTCCTGGCTATTGGACAACTATGGTGATACCATGACATTTCCGACCGTTCCGAGAGAACCGCACGTATTGGATGAAATGGAACAACTGGTGGTAAAAATGAGAAAGGGATTTGAGCGCCGTCTCCTGCGCGGACCGGATATCACAAGAAGGCTTCTTGAATTATTTCTACTTTATTTTTCCAGTCATTTCAAGCCTGAGCAGCAGGATTTTGCATCCAGGAGCGAAAAAAGACTCGCACGGACATTCCTTACAATGATCCAAAGCAGATTTAAGACAATGAAAATGGTCGGGGAATACGCGAGCGAACTATGCGTTACGCCTAATTACCTGAACCAGATCGTGAAAAAGTCCACCGGATTTCCTGCGCGGCATCATATTCAACAATGCATTGTCAACCATGCAAAAAACCAGGCAACTTATTCAGACCTGTCCATGAAAGAGATAGCCTGTGCGCTTGGATTTGATGACTTTGCGCATTTCAGTAAGTATTTCAAGAATATTTCCGGGGTAAGTTTCTCCAATTACAGGAAGCTTGATAGCAAAAGTCTGTAGGGCGAAGGCGGCCTTATCCTCTTCCTACCAGTCTCAGATAAATAACTAACTATATTGTTACCCAGTGACCATATCAATATATCGTCCAAACCAGCCCCGGACAAGAGGAAAAAGTGGGAGTTCGATAAACCGACCACATTATGTTAAACTAGAAAAACGTACAATCTTGAAACCCAACCTTATTTACGCCACAAATAGATCCGCGAGCCCCAAAAAGAGTTCTATGTCCGTCTCATGAGGTGCACGAGATCATCAATGAAAGTCCTGTAATTCAATAAGTTACGGGACTTTTTTGTTTTACGTCCGCCGTGGATTTTGCCGCTTTTTACCGCTTTTTGCCGCTCTTTTTGGCGGACAAATGGCGGACAGCTTGGATATCACGACTCAATTAAAATGAGCATCCAGGTCACCAGCAAAAACTCAAGAAACGGGGAAAAAACATGGTACACTTACGAATGGGGAAAAGCTGCCAACGAAAGGATAGCAGCGGGAATCTTTACTTACACCCATCCTACCGGCCAGGTCCAAGCAAACCACAATAAACAGGCATTAGCACTCCTGGAAGTGAAGAAATCCCAGATGACCATCGAACACCAGGCCATCGGAACTCCATTCATTCCGCAACACCGATTGAAAGACAATTTCTTGGACTACTATGCCGAATTCGTTGAAAACAACAAACGCGATGGTAATAGGCATTTACAAGGTAGCCTGAAGCAATTCAGAAAATTCGTAAAAAAACCAAGGCTCATCCCTTATGAAATCACAGAGAACTTTTGTTCCCGATTTCGATCCCACTTGCTTGACAACTATACTGGAAAAACACCTGCTGATTATTTCGGCGCTTTTAAACGGGGCATAAAAACTGCTACGAAGGAAGGTTATTTTAGAATTAACCCCTCGGAAGACACAAAAAGCAAGAAAAATCCCTGTAAGAAGGAAAAGGAATTCTTAGAAGCTGACGAATATATAAAGCTCATCCGCACATCCATAATCAACACTGAAATCCGGGATGCATTCATTTTCGCTTGTTACACAGGATTACGGTGGTGCGATGTCCATGACCTATATTGGGACGATATAAATGGTGACAAATTAGTTACCAAGATTATTCAAGTTAAGACAGGCAAACCGGTTGAAATCACTCTCCATCCCATCGCATTAACTATTCTGAAAAATAAACGGAAAAAGTTACTACAACCAGAAAAACCAAGAAATCTCAGAACACGTCAAAAATTCGCGTTTTCAAATTGCCGACACATGATGGAGCCAACAAGTCTATAGGTAAATGGGTCAAAAGGGCTGGCATCAACAAGGATATCACCTTTTCCTGCGCCCGTTTAAGTTTTTCTATCCTATTACAGGATGCATTGGTAGATCAGGCGACGGTTGCACTCCTTTTGGGTCATACTACCACCCGTTATGTCAATGAAACATATAAGCGTCATCGACCCAAGGACAACGCCGCAACTGTAGCTAAACTTCCTGCTGCGGAATGGAATTATAACTAGATATACATCACATTCGATGGGTTCTTGAGTAAATTATCGCCGTGCAATTAAATCCTGGGAGTAAACGCCTTCAGGGTCTGGAAATATTGGCAGAAAAAGGGATCTGAATGGCCGGTAAAATGAACAGGTTCCAAGTATCCCATGTCTAACCGACATCCTACAGGTGAACGGATAAGATCTTCCTATAACGGCCAAATATTATTACATTTGGCTTGATTCAAAGGCCCGTCCCAATAATCCGCCCTCTCAAGCAAACCCTGAAACGAATGAATAAGGACACCATCTTTATAAGTCATTGTACACCAGATGATAATTATTTTACAACGTTTCTTGCCACTAAGCTGAAGCAGCTTGGCTATAAGGTTTGGGTTGAACTGGATGAACTCCGCCTGGGCGATGCTTTTTGGCCAGAAATAGAGAAGGCCATCCGAACAAAGGCAGCCAAGGTCCTGATTGTAGTTTCAAAGAAATACCTCGAAAGGGTCAACAATCCGTCATCAGGTATATTTAAGGAACTGTCCTGTGCAGACGCCATACGCGATATATCGAACTTCAAGTGTCCACTTCGTCTGGACGACGTGAATTTTAATGACTTCCCTGCCACCCTGATGGGCCTTCATGCGATCGATTTTCAGACGAACTGGCAGACAGGCCTCGAAAGTCTTATAGACGCCCTTAATACGGAGAATTTTCCTTTTGATAAACAACAGCAGGAAGACCCGATAAACTTCTGGCTTCATAGCTTCCATGTGAAGGAGATTCTAAATAAGGACCAAGAGAGGATCTATACGAATTGGTTCCCTATCCGATTACCACAGAAAATATTTGTGAATCATCCGACAGTCAAGGCCAAGATCGATCTGGCGGACATCGTCTACCCGTATATCGAGGAGAGCGATCGCCACGTATGCTTTTTCGGCCCGGATAGCTACCCAGATAGTATAAGTTGTTCGTCAAGTGTTGAAATGAACATATCTGATGTCTTGGAAAACCGCCCCGTCCCGGTCGATAGCTTCTTTATATTGAATGAACCGAGAAAGAAACTGGTTCGTTTGCTGAATAAAGCCTTTGCCGATTTCCTTTTTCAATCCAAACTGTTAAAGTACCAGCAGTCGAACATCGAAGTTTTCTACTGGCCCTATTCCGACGAAAACAAGAAACGCATTTCACTAAAAGCTGTACAGCGAACGTCTGTAGCCGTTGCCGGCAAGACGGCCGATAATCGGTGGTGTTTTGGCATCAGTGCTTCTGCCATACTACTTCCAACTCCCTTTTTCCGAATCAATAGCCACATAATTTTCCAGAATAGGGAGTTAGAGTTATTGGATCAAGACCAACAACATGCTTTGCGACGGAAATACGCGTTCGACTGGTACAATAAGGACTGGATGGATACACTATTGGGCATGATGTTAAGAATTAGCAACTCCAACCCGGACCAGAAAATATTGATACCGATTGGCCGGTCCGAGATATTGGAGGTAAACGGAATTCCAATGGCATTTACAGCCGACTTCGGTTATACTGAACCCAAAACGACGGAAAAAGATGAGCAGTAGAGTAATTCATATAAAAGAGCCCGAGCTTCAGTTTGGATATGATCAAAAAACCATCGACCCAAGGGATGGCTTGGTGCTATTTGGCCCCTACCAGCCGATACACCCTCACACTTTGCGGGCTGGTATCATTGGGCCTAAAGCGCTGATCGCCGAATACCCCGGATATGTGGCGCAGATGAACAAGCCGATCATTTCCACTAAAAGAACATATCGGGGAGTTATTTCGATGGAAGTGGGCCGCCCAAGTTTTCCGGGATTTGAGGCCATATTCAAAGTTAAATGGCCTGAAAAACCGGAGGTTCAGCTCGATATTAGTCCTTTGCTGATCGAAACGAGTCTTTCAAACAAGAATAGAACGATTCGGACCAATGAACTGATTGATCTCTATTTATCCAAAATAGTAGAGTTCACGAAGAAGGAAGATGTCCAACTTGATATTTGGTTTCTATTGATACCGTTTACGATTTACCGCGCTTGTAAACCACAGTCATGGGGCCAAACGATACGTCCGGGCACAAGAAATTATATGGACCTCACAAAAGCTGGCCAGTTGAGTGTTGGCTTCACTGAGTACCAGGACTACGACGATACCTTGTCCCGAATCCTTGACACCACTTCCGACTTCCATCATCTTCTGAAAGCAAGGCTAATACAGGAGAATGTAAAAGTACCGGTTCAGCTTGTCCTGGACCGAACACTACAGTTTAGAAGTAAGGAAACAAACAAAAAGTACGAAGAGTATTTAAAAGCAAATGTCGCCTGGACACAGAGCACAACGCTTTATTATAAATTGGGAAAATTGCCCTGGAAACTCGGTGATATCCGCGAGGGGGTTTGCTATATCGGCCTTGTCTTCAAGAAAGTAACCAGGGAAAATACAAAGAATAATGTATGCAGCGCGGCTCAGATGTTTCTGAAAGATGGCGACGGTTCCGTATTTCGTGGGAATATTGGCCTCTGGGAGAGTGATAAACCTTACGAGTATCACTTGGACGCCACATCTGCGGAAGAACTGATCGGGATGGCGCTCGACGATTACAAGGAAAAGTGGACTAAATATCCGAATGAACTGTTTATTCACTCCAGAACCTATTTTAACGATGCCGAATGGGCCGGATTCCAACAAGCAGCAGAGAAGAGACAAGCAGAAACGCTGTTGTCCGGTATAATGATCAAAGATCTGAATGAATTAAAACTCTATCGCGATGCCGGAAATCAGGAAAGCAATTACGGCGTCCTCCGTGGTACTGCCATTATCATCAATGATAAAGAGGCATATCTCTGCACAAAAGGGTTCATTCCAAGACTAAATACGAGCAATAGTGTCGAGATGCCCCGCAACCTCAGAATAAGAGTGATTCGGGGATCCGCCGATATCGAAGTGGTATTGCGAGATATCCTGGCGCTAACGAAGCTGAATTACAATTCCAGCATTTATGGTGACGGCATACCCGTAACGCTCAAGTTTTCGAATAAAATAGGCAGCATTCTTACATCGACAACCGATTGGAAGGTCGATACCAGGCAGTTCATGTATTATATCTAATATTGCTGCTTCTAAGCTTTGCATTTATTTTATATATGTACGAATAGGTGATTTTATAAAACGCATTATAACAATGGCGTCACCTTATACTCCGTTTCATGTATTTTCATAGGTACAAGTCGAATCTCTTTTATCGCAGCTATGTAGCGTAGTCGTGCTTTAAGTTCTTCGGGATTATCTTCGAATCTTGGTCCCAGGTAAATCGAATTGGGGGTTGGCATACTTTGCTTGCCATTTTTCCCTTGAACCTGAGACTCCGTGAAAAAGGTCAACCGCCATTCTTTTTCATACTCCCAGTCCCTGGATTTACATATAGAAGCAAAGACATAAAAATGAGTATTCATTTGATTAAAGCTCTTTACGCTAGGTCGCTTATCAGAATAATAAACGGGCTGGACAAATCCCCTCACATTATCCTGGTCCACCAAATCATATTCCACACAAATTCCTTTGTAGTCATTTGCATAGTGCGCCCACATAAGTAATGATTGATTTGTTTCTGAAAAGCTGCAAACACGAAGATTTCTTTTCCAAAATGGAGTTCCTTGTAGCCATGTAGTTTGTATACGTTCAATTTCTTGTTGACGCGATAAATTGTAAGGAGACCCCTCTTGCTCCATAATGCTACGGTATATTTCGAATGGATCCTGGCTTAATTTTATCCGATTTATCTCCAACTCCGTAAATCCGGCCGAACGAATTGTATTTAAGAATTTATCGCTCGTAAACATATCTCTTAAGACATTGTCATTGTCAAGCAATAAAGAACACTCAAAAGGATCGTTGAATGTATTTACGTCAGCAAGCCAAAGATAATTATCATTAATAGCATCGAGATTTCTTCCACACAACGCTCTGTATTTAAAGAAAGAACTGGGGAAATATACTGTTTTAAGTAAAAGCATCTGCTCAAAGTCGCCAACTTTCAGATAATTTACGTACGACTCTATCCATTCTTTTAACACACAGGAAAGATTTTGTTAACAATGGCTGGTAAAAAGTAAAAAAAATACCCGTCAATTCAATTACCTAGCATTTTTTTAAAAAATGCAAAGAAATCCAAGATGAATATAATTAACGTGTTGTGCCACTAAAAACTGAGGGCATGTTTAATTTTTGATAACTTTTGTCCGTTCAATTGGTTTATAAATTGCAGGATGGAAACCCCTGAAAGTTTTGAAGTCAATCTGGTAGCCAATCCCGCGTATGATTTTGCATAATTTCTCTTTAAATTCATTTGGTCACAGAGCTGCGCAAAAAATGTTTCAATCATCTGCCTTTGAGCCTTGTATTTACGGGGGTGCTTCTTGCAGGCGTATTGGTTTGACCTGAAAGGCACCCTCAGCTTTATATGATGTTGTTCAAATAGGTCCATTTGTAAGGTCTTTGATATATATGCCCGATCACCCAGGAGATTCTTCCCTTCGGGAAAACTGCCTATTTGCTTTAGATAATTGATGTCATGCACGTTGGCCTTTGTAATACCTCCCTGCTGAACCACGCCATTGCCAAATATCACCACATGAAGCTTATATCCAATATACCATCCTTTATTTACGGCACTATACCCTTTAGCCGGAGCCGTTTCAAATGATTTCCGGAAACTTTTAAACGATCGTTCTCTCACTAGCTTTACCACAGGGATCGGAACACTGTCAATAATCATGGCATCGCTTAGTCCTTCCAAACGCTGAGCTATAAGGCTCTGCACACTTTGGATAACGGTAGTTAGGCGTTTGCGCCGTCTATTAAATCTACTCCTATCTATCAGGTTCGGGAAGTCGTTGGGATAATCGGTTTTGATCTTACTCCAAAGCAGCTTCTCCGAATCAATCCCCAGCGCCTCCATACAGCATGATAGCGATACGATCTGCAAGTCATTCATTTTTGGAGGAACCGGATATTTCCGAAAATTATTCCTGCTATCGATTTGATTCTCAAAGAGCTCTTTGCAAATACCATAAAATTTCCTGAAATTTGTCCTGATGTTGTGCATGTCTGTTTTGGTTTGGGTAGTTACTTACCAAGACAACTGCACAACATTTTTTGCTTCTTCTTATAACATATTTATTTTCAAGTCTATTTTTAATAGCACAACACGTTATAACTTAATGTCTCTAATAGTTCCATTAAGGTTTAATCTTACTCTACGTTGAAAATCAAGATTTTCATAATCAACATATATTTTGGGCGGTGTTGTCATAAGAATTAATTTCCGGGCAACACTGGGGAACTGATGCCCATCATTTTCAGACCGAACGAATGACAGCGTTCGTGCCTTATGTTCAACAAAAAGCTGAAAACGCTAAGTGTCAATAGAATTAAGCATCTATTAAAGAGAATCCCAATCAATTATTGCCACCCAAATCTTCTCTTCTTTTGAAAAGTGGGCTATTCCATTGGTAGACAAATCTTCATTATTATCTAACAGAAGCTGAAGTCCCTCTTCCATTATAATCCCATTGTCTCTCATATCAATGAGTGATCCGATTGTATTTAATCTAACCCGTCCGTCAGCATCTGCATTACCAAAATCTACAAATATTTTGGGGATCTTTTTCATTTTTATGGTTTATTTGGGTTTTTAACAGGTGGTTGAAATATATCACTTATTTCTTCTGGACTAAGACCAGTCAATGTCGCATGATTTGGGCTTCGACCAGTTGTTTTAATTACATCTCCGCCAGACGCACGAACCTCTCCTACCGTTGTTACTCCAATTTTATTATTTGGTATGTCCTTTGACAGCTCTTCTACAGAACAATTTCCACATTCAACAGAAACGCCAACAGGCCCTTCCGGGTGTGCCCCATATCCAATACGCACGTCTTTAAGCTGATTCATACCACCACGAACAACAGTTGCATCATTTGAAAAAGGTTCTGGGCCAGACATCCTTGACTCTAGACCTTCCTTCAAATATTCGTTTATCCCAATACCTGCTCCGCCGGTTAATGCAGTTCCGGTTGTAGCTGTGCCTAGTGCTTCGGCGGATGACACCCCTGCTGCTGCACTACCTAATCCTTCGATAGCGGGCCCAGCGGCCATCCCTGCAAAAATACCTGCAAATCCATAGTTGAAGATATCCGCTACTTGTCGGCCTGCCTGTGCGGATTTATCTTCGGCGGTTTGATAGGCTGCCCAAGATCCGTTCGTATTTCCGTCTGTATTAACAAATCCACTTTCCCCTTCATTATTCTTCCAGTAATAATTATTCCCTACGTTATCACTGGTAGTAAAAAAATTACCCCCACTTGCCGGATCATAGAACGGATGTACACTTACCCCACCTAGCGTGTTATCCCAAGTAGTAAAGTCCTGGATTGCCGAACCATCCGAATTTGTTATCGGCTGTTGATCTGAATGAAAGCTTAACGGCTCTAAGCCATCCAGGTCAATCGCGTTGGGAACTTGATTGCCTGCAAATTGATAGGGTGAATAATAAACGTACTTATCAGCTAAATGATCTACACAGAAAAACCTTCCAATCTGATTATCATAAAATCTATGATTGTAATCATACCATTCTAATCCAGAGCCATCGGCGAATTCCTTATTCTGCTGTTCCTTCCCGTTGTATCTGTATTTGTTGTATTTCCCGAAGCTGAGAGCTTGGGATGATATCCCTGCCATCTGCAAACCAAATGGATAATAGTGTTCTTCCTCAGTCAGTGGCCCATGTACTTGTGTAACCTGAAGATTATCAAAGTACACCGTTGTCAAAGAATCTGCATTGCTCACATAAATATACACATATCCGCTCTTATTTGCAGGCAGGCCTGTCTTGGTGATGGGATTAACGGATGTGGTGTTGGGTGTCACCTGTTGGGCACTGCTTCCCTGCGATACAAACCTAAACTGATCGTCAAA
>Ga0302309_10000849_pt1 | contig 31761 bp, 30 predicted proteins | sample III_Palsa_N1_1_FD_200453 | JGI IMG/M metagenome (GOLD analysis project Ga0302309, IMG submission 200453) | Peat permafrost microbial communities from Stordalen Mire near Abisko, Sweden - III_Palsa_N1_1 | ecosystem: Environmental > Terrestrial > Soil > Palsa > Peat permafrost | place: Sweden... | reverse complement strand
TCATCCCGTAACTTAATCTGGAAATGGCCCCGATCTGAAAACCGGCCTAAAACTTCTGAATCTTCTTCTTTTTTCATTTTACACTAATTCTTTAGTGTATAGTTTTTCCCGGACGAGTCAAGATTTCCGACGATATATTACGGGGTCAGCTTTGGCAGTGCATAAGCATTCGGCCTGCGCAAATAGCGTTTATAATTCGCTTTTATGGATGATATGAACTCGTAATCGGTTGCCGTTTTTACAAAATAGTAGCCTGGCCGGTATTTTTGCATAAAGTCGGTCAGTTGTTTATCTTTTAGCCCGGTTACACGTGCAACCAGTGTACGGCTAAAGCGATAATCGATCACATTCTGATTATAATCCTGCTGAATAAGGTCCCTTAAATGTGCTGCATTCCGTCCGCTGCGGCTGATCATGTTGTATAAAGCATCAATACTTAACCCCGCGCCATCCGGGCCAACCGAAAGCAGGTCCTTATCCCCGAGAGGGCCATAAATTTTATTGTAATCGCGCCTGGTATTCGCCAGTTGTTGTTCAGGCGTTAAAATGGTATCGCGTACATTCACCTGCTGTAGCATGCGCCCGGTCGATTTTAAGTATATGGCCAACGAAGCGACACTCTGCACTTTAATGGTATCGGGCTTGTAGTAGTTGGGCTTGGTAAATATTATTATATCGCCAATACGCGCCGCTATGGTAAATTCGCCTTTAAGGCTATTATATTCCGATTTGCCGCTGGTAGCATTCAGTATGTTTACTTCGGCAACACGCACTTTGGTCAGTTTATCAAAAACTATCCCCTGCAACGAATCCTGCTGCGCAAAAGCTTTTCCGCCTAAAACAATAAACAAAAATAACAGCCAATACTTCATCGGAGGGGTAAAGCTAAATCTTTGCCAAAACCTGCTATATAATTTAACAGTAATTAACATGTTACTTCACCACCACCAGCTTTTGCCCTATCTTAATATTGTTATCACTCATGTTGTTCATCGTTTTCAGTTCGTCAACGGTCAACCCAAAACGTTTTGATATGTTATATAGTGTATCGCCCTGCTGCACCGTGTATAACTTATCTGATACATTAGTCTGTACCACCGAGTCCTGGGGCGCAGGCGCCGGGTTTTGGCTGATCTGCGTTAAAACTTTATCCTCTCGCTGTACCTTTTGCTCCTGGCCTTCAGGGCGGTCGTATTGATCGAGGCTATATTTCTGTATAATGTTGATAAGCAGTTGCGGATAATTGGGATTGGTAGCATAACCGGCTTTTTTTAAACCATAGGCCCATCCTTTGTAATCGTCCTTATCCAGTGTGAACAGGAATGCGTAGTTTTTTCTTTTCAGGAAGTTGGAGTGATCGCGGAACGAGTCCTCGGGCTTGTCATAAACCCTGAAGCAATCGTTATGGTTATCATCATCCTTATAATAACCTTTGCCTTTCCAGTCGTAAGTGCATTTTATGCCGAAGTGGTTGTTTGCATACCTTGCCAGCTCACTGTTCCCACTGCCCGATTCGTACAAACCTTGTGCTAATGTTATACTTGCCGGAATACCGTATAGGTTCATTTCCTGTATGGCGATGGCTTTATAACGGTCGATATATTGTTGGGAAGTATAAGGCGTATAGCTGGCTATCGATGCGCGGTTGTATTGTTGTACCTCTAAATTATTTTGGCGGGCCTGCCGGTTGCTGATGGTGTTTTTATGTACGGAACAGGCGCTGGTAAAAACTATCGCGGCAAATAAATAGGCTATTTTCTTCATTTATAGCTAAACCTGTAAACAGGTAGAAATAAGTTTAGCCAAAATTACTATTTATAAATGACTTAGGTTTACTTTTTGAGTAGTCTGCGTTTGGGCCTGCTGGGCATGTTGCTCGTCATCCGCAGGTTTTTCATCAAACATATACAGCTGGTATTTATTAATAATGCCCAATACCTGCGATGCCCATTTATGGCTGCTGCAATACCCGCTTTTTTGTATGCCGCGGGCCCAGTGGGTATAATCGTAATGCGAGTATTTATCGCCAAGGTGGCTGAACTGCTTTTTCTCGGTCATGATGCGGGCAAAATCCTCAAATGATTCCAGTACCGAATCGTATTGCTTATAGCTGGTACGGATTTTTTTATTATGGTCGTCTACATAGGTGTGCACCGAGTTGCCGCGCATACCAAACTGGTTGTTCAAACTACGGGCAATATGGCTGTTGCCGCAGGCTGATTCATGCATGGCCGCGCCAAGAACGATGCTTGCGGGAACACCTGTTTCGTGCATGATCTGTATAGCGGCGTCTTTAAATTGCTGAATGTAAGATTCTGTAGTGTTTTTTTGTGCCGATGCGGCAAGCGTTGAGATTAACAGTGCTGTAATCAGTAAGATTTTCTTCATAATTTATTTTTTTCTGATGAGCAGTATCCCGTCGCGTACAGGGAGTATTAATTTCTCTACGCGCTTGTCTGCGGAAACCTGGTCATTTAGTTTGCGGATGCCCTGCGTATCAGCGTCATTTTCTTCGCCATACACCTTGCCTTTCCACAACACATTATCAATTATTATTAAACCCCCGGAACGAACTTTGTCAAAGACAGCATTAAAGTAAGTAAAATTATTCTTTTTATCAGCATCGATAAACACAATATCGAAAATTTTTTCATCTAAACCCGCCAAAACAGCTTCAGCTTCGCCAAAATGCTGTTTTATTTTTTTTCCAACAGGTGTTGAATTAAAGTGTGAATTAAGCATTTCCTCCATTTCGCGGTTTACCTCAATGGTGTGGATAATGCCGTCATCGGTTAACCCTTCGGCCAGGCAAAGCGTAGCATAACCGGTGAAAGTGCCTATCTCCAAAATGCGTTCCGGCTGCATCATTTTGCTCAACATGCTCAGTAGCCGACCCTGGTAATGGCCCGAAAGCATGTGCGGTTTGAGCACCTTTAAGTAGGTATCCCGGTTGATCTTTTGCAGGTACTCCGGTTCGGGGTCGCAATGATCATCGAGGTATGTTTGAAGGATTTCTGGCAGGATTTCCATGCCGCAAACCTACGGAATTTTATTTTAATGGAAATTTTAGATGAATTTCGCTATTAAAAAACTGTCATTTCGACGAACACGTGGTGGCATAAGCGCCGGGGTGAGGAGAAACCTTTTGCATCTTATCGCTTTCAAAAGTTTTCTCTTTCGCTCCTCTCACTAGGCCGGTTCTTCGCTCTATCGAAATGACATCGTGTTTATTAAAATCATTCAAATCAACGGTCAATAGGGCAGTTTACAAAAATCAACCTGGTGCAGTTTGCAGGTTTCATCGTTTACATATTTAAGCGATGCGCACACCAGGCGGCGTTTGCCGGCATATTTGGGCAGTTCCTGTAGTTTGTTTAGGGTGAGGGCGTTGTTTCTCAGCCATTCTTCGTTGGGCTTGTAGAAAAGATAAACCTCGTGGGTTTTGCTTTCGCCGATGTAGCCGGTAAGCTGGTTTACTAGCTTTTCATTAAATTTCTCACCGGTTAACGAGGTAAAAAGGGTGCGGGCCATTTCCATAAACGATGGCAGCTTGCTGCCCCATTGCAGGCTTTCTTTGCTCAGGGCCTCGCTTAGTTTCAGGTAATTATTGCCGCCCGATTTATCGGTAGAATAGCCGGGCATACTTTTCAGGCGTTCTTCGGCTAGTTGCAGGGCCTCGACGGATATCTCATCATCGGTTAGCTCCGATAATATTTTTTCGGCCAGCCACTGTACCAGCAATGTTTTTTTATCGGCTTTAAAAAATTCGGCCAACTGTATAACCTGTTCGCGTTTCAGGGTGCGGCTGCCGTGCTCGAATTTACTCAGTACAGCCTGGTCGACATCCAAAAATGCAGCGACTTTACGTAGCGGCAGGTCTTTTTCTTCACGTAGATTTTTAATAGTAGTTCCTAAGGTGTCCATTAATTGGGGTGGTTATAATTGTTTTGACAATTAATGTCAATAATAATAAAACTTGACTAAAAACAAAATATTCAAAACTGCTTTTTTTCCATCCATGATTGTAACAATATTACTGCCGAAACCGTGTCGACCAGTTCCTTGCTTTGCCGGTTCTTTTTGCTCATGCCGCTTTGCGCAATAGCGGCCGAAGCCATTTTGGAAGTGAAGCGCTCGTCCAGCATTTCAACAGGTATAGTGGGGAAGTTTTTCTTCAGCAAGGTAACAAACCCCCGAACATGCTGAGCGGATTGCGATGGCGTGTTATCCATTTGCTTGGGTTCGCCAACTACAAACAGCTCCACCTGTTCGGTAAGCAGGTATTTTTTCAGGTATTCGGTAATATGCAGCGGATGTATGGTTTCCAGCCCGGTAGCTATGATCTGCATCGGGTCGGTAACCGCTATGCCGATGCGCTTGGTGCCGTAGTCGAAGGCCATTATTCTCATTTGGGAAGATGTGAGATGTGAGATATGAGATATGAGATTGGCATCGATCAAAGTTAACGAATGGTGTATCTTGATACCATTCCTTAGTTTTTAACATACTCACATCTGATGCTTATTTAAATAGCCATTCACCTTTTTTGTCAAAAAACCCATCCTGTCTCAAATCTCATATCTCACTTCTCACATCTATTTTTTACCTTGCACAATGCAGTTTAAGGAAATAGTTGGCCAGGATGCCGTAAAGCAACGTTTGATCAATACCGTAAACGAAAACCGGGTTAGCCACGCACAGCTTTTTTTAGGGCCGGAGGGGTCGGGGAGTTTGGCGCTGGCGGTTGCTTATGCGCAATATTTGTCGTGCGAGGATAAGCAGGCTGATGATTCTTGCGGCGTTTGCTCATCGTGCCGCAAGTATCAGAAACTGATGCACCCCGACCTGCATTTTTCGTACCCGTTCTTCGCCAAGCATAAGGACGATACCGCGCTCACTTTTATCGAGCAATGGCGCGAGGCGTTTTTAACCTATCCGTATCTCAACCTCGATATTTGGCGCGAATATTTGGAAGCCGAAAACAAGCAGGCCAACATTAATATTGCCGAATGCCACCAGATCATCAAAAAACTCAGTCTAAAACCATTCGAATCAACCTACAAAGTTCTGATTCTTTGGCTGCCCGAATATTTGGATAAGGAAGGTAACGCGCTGCTAAAAATTATTGAAGAACCACAGCCCAATACGCTTTTCCTGCTCGTAGCCCAAAACCAGGACCAGATATTGAATACTATACTTTCGCGTACGCAACTGGTTAAAATCCCGGCGCTGGATAGCGGCGAGGTTAGGGAATACCTCATCGCGCACCATAACCAAACGGAAGATGCTGCGGCAGAGATCGCCTATCTCAGCAACGGCAACTTAACCGAAGCACTTGCCATGCTGCAACAGGAAAACAAAGGCTACCATAAGCTGTTTGTGGATTGGCTGCGGCTTTGTTTTGCCAACAAGGGACAGGAAGTGATTGGTTTTGTGGATGGTTTGGCCAAGATGGGACGCGAGAATCAAAAGAATTTTTTACGCTATGGTATCAGTTTTATACGCGAGTGCTGCCTGCTGATGGGCGGTGCCGGCAACCTGGTGCATTTGCCCGCTGCCGAACTGGAAACTGCGCAAAAAATGACCAATGTAATGGATCTATCGCAGGCGCAGGCTATAGCCGCCGAACTGGAAAAAGCGCATTTTCACGTGGAAAGGAACGCGAATCCAAAAATTCTATTTTTAGATGTATCTTTACAAATTATTAAAACTTTGAAGTTTAAAACGATCCGCCACCAGGCGGACACAATATATACCTGATTATGGGATGTGGAAGTTGCTCAACAGGGGGTGGATGCTCTCCTGCTGGCTGCAAAAGTAATGGCTCGTGCCTTACCAATGGCTGCAGCAAATTAGACGTTTACGATTGGCTGTCGCATATGGACATGCCGACAAACTATAAACCTTTCCCGGTCATCGAGGTAAAGTTCAAAGGTTCGCGTAAGGAATTTTATGTGAATACCGACAATATCTACCTCGAAGCGGGCGAACTGGTGGTGGTTGAAACTACTACCGGCGGCTATGATGTGGGCCATGTTTCCGTTACCGGTGAGCTGGTGCGCATGCAAATGACCAAACGCCGCGTAAGAACTGAAGACGTTACCAAAAAAATATACCGCAAAGCCACCGTTGCTGATGTTGAAAAATGGAAGGCCGCCAAAGACCTGGAATGGGAAACCATGCACCGCTCGCGCAAGCTGGCGCTGGAGCTAAACCTATCGATGAAACTGAGTGATGTGGATTACCAGGGCGATAAAACAAAAGCTACATTTTATTATACGGCCGAAGGCCGCGTTGATTTTCGCGAGCTGATTAAAAAGATGGCCGAGTCGTTCCGTATCCGTATAGAAATGCGGCAGATCGGTATGCGGCAGGAGGCAAGTCGTTTGGGTGGTATCGGCTCATGCGGTCGCGAATTATGCTGCTCAACATGGTTAACGGACTTTAAAACAGTTTCCACTTCGGCGGCGCGTTATCAGAACCTTTCGCTTAATACCCTAAAACTGGCCGGGCAATGCGGCAAGTTAAAATGCTGCCTCAATTATGAGCTGGATACCTATATGGATGCGCTCAAATATATCCCGGATAATGTGAACGTGCTGAAAACCCGTAAAGGTGATGCCCGCCTGCAAAAGACTGATATATTTAAAAAAATAATGTGGTTCAGCTACCCGATGGAAGAATCGTGGATACCGCTGCCTATACCCCGCGTGAAAGAAATTCAGCAGCAGAACAAAGAAGGCATTATACCTGAAGACCTGGGTGAAATTGTAGAAATAGAAACACTACCCGTAAAAGTGCTGGATTATGAAAATGTGGTAGGACAGGATAGCCTTACCCGACTTGACGAGCGCAACCGCAACAAAAAGAAGAATAAGAATAATCGTAACAAACCAGCAGCTCCCGCTAATAATAATCAGCAACAGCAGCCAAGGCCGCAACAGCCTAAGCCAAAATCCGCAACTGCTACGCCTGAAAACAACGGCCAGCAGCAACGCATTAACAGTCCGGACGGCAACAGGGAAAAGCCGGCCGGCAACAACAACAACAAACGGCATAAGCACCGCAGGCACGGCAACAACAAGCCAAATGCCGAGGGTGGCGGCTCGGGAAAATCAGCAGAATAACCAGTAATATGCGCGCTTTTAAAAATTTTTGTCTTTTACCAGCTATCGCGATGCTGTTTTTAAGCAGTTGCTCGGATCCCAACGCCTTAGTAGATAAAAGCACCGAAATCGATAACCACAACTGGTCGTATGCGAATTTGGTGAAGTACGATGTAACTATCGATAACCCGCAAATTGAGTATAACATCTGCCTAAACCTGCGGGTAACCGGCGATTATAGATATTCCAATCTTTTCATATTGTTTCACCAATCCGGCCCGGGGTTAACGCCCAAAATAACTCGTTTTGAGTTTAGACTGGCCAACCAGGACGGCGAATGGCTGGGCACCGGTTCGGGTAATTTGTATAGTTACCAGGTGCCGTTCCTTACCCATTACAAATTCCCGGCAAAAGGGGTTTATCATTTCGCCATTGAACAAAATATGCGCGATAACCCGTTGCATGAGGTGAGTGATGTGGGGTTGCGGGTGGAAAAGGCGGAGTAAAATAACAAACTGTGTCATTTCGATAGAGCGAAGCGCGTGACCTGTGCCCGGAGCGACAGAGAAAACTTTTGCGCGCGATCATCATATAAAGTTTCAAAAGATTTCTCTTTCGCCCTACTACTCTTTCCCAACCCGCTGCTTTCTATCAAAATGATACGGTTTGTTATTAGTAATCCTCCTGGTAATTTTTTTCTTATTCTTTCTATGCTAAATTTTATACCTTAGTTTTGCTAAAATTTTTATCAAAATGGATGTTTATGCTATTTACACATTAAGTGCCTCGGTAGTAATTTTATTAATTGCAATTATCTTTTTTACGCGTAAGCCAAAACCCGCAGAAGGTATTGATCCAGCGGAGTTTGAGCAACTTGAGATTGAAAGCGACCGGCTTAAAATAGCTTTGGCAAGGGCCGAAGAACGCGCCATAGGCTTTGCTGCTGAACGCGATAAAGCTGACAGGCAATTGCTTGATGAGCGCGTACGTTTCGATACAACTATCAATAACCTGAACCAGGACGTGCTGAACGAAAAGAACCGCGTAGTAAAAGCCGAAGAGTATTTTAAAGCGCAGCGTGAGCGTTTGGCCGAACAGGAGAAAACAATAAACGAGATACACCAAAAATTCAATCTCGAATTTCAGAATGTGGCGAATAAGCTGCTGGATGAAAAGTCGCAGAAATTTGTGGAGACCAATCGCGCCAACCTTGATATTTTGCTCAACCCGCTAAAGGAAAACATCAAGGCATTTGAAGAAAAGGTCGACAAGGTTTATAACATGGAGGCCGCCGAGCGCAATACACTCAAAGGCGTGATCTCGCAATTAATGGAGTTGAACAAACTCATCAGCAGCGAGGCCCAAAACCTTACTAAAGCACTTAAAGGCGACAGCAAAAAGCAGGGCAACTGGGGCGAGGTGATATTAGAGCGCGTATTGGAGCGTTCAGGATTGGTTAAGGACCGCGAATACCGCATACAGGCGAGTTTAATTACTACAGATGGAGGACGGCTTCAGCCAGACGTTATTATTGACCTGCCGGACGAAAAGCATCTTGTAATCGACTCAAAGGTTTCCCTGGTGGCTTATGAACGCCTGGTAAACTGCGAAACCGAAGACGACCGTAAATTATTCTCAAAAGCGCATGTTGAATCCATCCGTAACCATGTGAATGGTCTTTCATCCAAAAACTACCATGATCTGTACCAGATCAATTCGCCGGATTTTGTTTTATTATTTATTCCGATAGAATCCTCGTTCAGCTTTGCTGTACAAATTGATGCGGAACTCTTCAGCGATGCCTGGGACAAGCGCGTGGTGATCGTAAGCCCGTCAACCCTGCTGGCCACGCTGCGCACCATTGCCAGCATCTGGAAGCAGGAACGCCAAAACCGTAATGTGCTCGAAATTGCCCGACTAAGCGGCACCATGTATGACAAATTTGTAGGCTTTGTAACTGATATGGAAAGCATCGGTAAAAATATTAAGCAAAGCCAAACCGCTTATGATGCGGCTATCAATAAACTGGTGGATGGCAATGGCAACTTAACTACCACCGCCGAGAAAATTAAAAGTTTGGGTGCAAAGGCTAATAAGCAATTGGATCAGAAGTATTTGGCGGAGGAATAAAAAATGTTTATTGGCCCCCACTAGTTACACTAGTTGTATGCTGACTCATTATTGTAGCATCTCCAAGCATTACTAAGTCGCCCATTAGCATTCTATAGTTCATTTTAAAATCAATATTTGTGCTGGTAGGAATATTTTGTTTTATATCATAAAGCATTGTCCCGTTACCACTTCCATTACCTGTTAAAGCCATCGTTTTTCCTGCCTGTTGGGTTGTCATGTCCATATTTAAGCTTTCTGTCACGTCGAAATTTGCAAGATCGTTCTTTAAAGAAACAAGTTTGTACAATACCTTAATGGTCATTTGAATATTTATACCGGGAACGGGCATGCTGAATGGAATTTGCTGACTACACGTATCCCCTATATTCATTGGCCTATCCGGAAAATGTAATTGATTAACAAAGCTGGAAATTGTCTTCGTTAAAACATCCTTCATCTCATTATCTATGGCCTTACCTGGTACCGAATCAACCTGTATTTTACCACCTGTTGAATAGCGGCAGATAATTGACAAGCCATTTAACGGATTAGGTGGCGAGGGCTTGGCTTCGCCATTCATAGTCTTGTCTACTATTACATTATCATAAGTTATTACTAAAGGAAAATAATTATCACTTTTTAAATTGCCGGTTTTAATAGTCGCACCCATGGATGTTTTGGAGGTCATCTGCATAGGTAATTTTATACCTTTATCTTTTACAGCTTGCATTTCGGCGGCCGTACCTTGCACATCCATTGCCATGTTCATATTCATGTTAAACGCAATTTTATAGGAATGATCGGGCTGGTATTTGGGTTTAAAAATTATACTCTGTGCCTGTACGCTAAAAGTAATAACTGTTAAGAAAAATATGGGTAAAAAAATTTTCATATATGTGATTGTGATGCAGTTTTTTCACCTACAATATAGTTATTTTTCCTTTTTACAAACAGAGTAATAGCCGGAATTTATAAATTTTTATTAAACGCATTCCAATCCTGCGCCTTTAACGGATGCACCACACCGTTTTTTTCAATGAGGTTGCAGCCGGTTCGGTAGTATAGTCTCGACTGAAAATTATTTGGCACTGGGGTAATATACCTCTGTGTTATGCTCCGTAGTAAACAAAAAACGGCTTAATTATGCATATAATTAAGCCGTTCACAATTATGAATTTCTCTAAACTATTTCCCTGTTATGGTATAGTTCATGGTGCCGGTCATTATCAAGTTACCAGATACATTTATTTTGTCTGTCTTTACAGTAATTTGCATGTTTGCATTAGTTGTGTATGAAACAGGGAAGCCATTACTTATATCATAAACCATTTTGCCGCCGCCTGCGCCGGTAAAACCGATGTCTACTTTACCTTTTATGTTCATGTGCATATTCATATCCTGCTTAACATCAAAATTAGCGATATTACCCTTTATGCTTACTAAGGTGTAGGTTGTTGCTACGTTATTTGAAACCCCGCTCAACATAGGTATATTAAGGGGTACCTGTTGCGTAAACGAATCACCTACATTTAACGGATGATCGGGAAATTTTACCATTTGAAGTATGTTGTTCATCATACTTACCGTTTTTTGCTGTATTGAATCAGCTATTTTCTTTCCGTTTAACGAATCTACTGATAGTTGACCTTCAGGATTTACGCGCCCATATATTTTGGTATTCGAGTTGGCTGGAACAGGTATGGGTATCTGTTTACCATTAATATTAAAACTCATTGAAGACATGCCATAATTCATTACATAAGGGAATGTTTTATCTGCACCAGGGTCCCCTGTAGTTACCAATCCGGATAATTGCATATTCATTACTGCATTTACCGGTTCTGATATACCTTGTTTGGTCAGTTGATCAGCTATTTGAGGGACTTTACTCAGGTCTGTCGATATATTCATCGTCATATTTCCACTGAGCTGGTAATTGTGGTCAGGCATATAAGCAATTTTAAAATTGACACTCTGCGCGTAACAGAAATTAACAGCACCCGTGATAAGGATGGACAACAAAATTTTTTTCATATGGATAAGTTTTATTTATTCACCGCTTTTAAACGCATTCCACCCCTGCGCTTTCAACGGATGCACTACACCACTTTTTGTTACCAGGTTACAACCCGCAGCAGGCTCTGTAATATATCCAATAATGCTGATATCCATCTTAAACTTTATCTTATCATAATCGGCTTGTTTTACGGTGAACAGCAGTTCATAATCTTCCCCGCCGCTTAAGGCGCAAACCGTTGGGTCGAGGTTAAATTCGCGGGCGGTTTCGTAAGTCATGGGATCGAGCGGGATCTTGTCCTCATACAAATTACAACCTTTATTACTCTGCTTGCATATGTGCAGTATTTCTGAAGCCAACCCGTCAGACACATCTATCATCGCCGTAGGCTTAACCTCTATATCTTTCAGTAATTCTATCACATCCTTGCGGGCTTCAGGTTTTAACTGGCGTTCAACTATGTAATCCTTACCCTCTAGGTCAGGTTGGATATTGGGATTTTCGAGGTAGATCATTTTTTCACGTTCCAATAACTGCAAACCCATATAAGCACCGCCAAGATCGCCGGACACACATATCAAGTCACCTTCCTCGGCACCGTTACGATAAACAATGTCCTTTTCATCGGCATAACCGATAGACGTCACACTGATAACCAGGCCTTGTTTGGATGAGGTGGTATCGCCGCCAACTAAGTCTACATTATATTTTTCACAGGCTAGATAGATACCTTCGTATAAATCTTCAACCGCTTCCAGCGGGAATTTACTCGATAAACCTATCGATACCGTTACCTGCGCAGCAATACCATTCATGGCATAAATATCGCTCAGATTTACCTGTATGGCTTTATAACCAAGGTGTTTGAGCGGTGTGTAAGCCAGGTCAAAATGAATTCCTTCCAGCAACATATCTGTCGATACCAGTATTTTCTTCCTTTCGGCATCCAATACCGCGGCATCATCGCCAATACCTTTTACACTGCTTTTTTGTGATAGCTTTATATTTTTTGTAAGGTAATTGATCAGCCCAAACTCACCAAGCTCTTCTAAATTGGTTCTCTCTTTATTGTCGAATAATGCCATTTCTTAATGTTTTTGTAGCCCCCATGCTAATAGCGCCGCAGGCGCCTAAATTTTTTTTTATTAAACCTTTTTTAAAGCGCGTCATTCCGAGGAACGAAACAACCCCTGCGCATGCAAATCAAGCAAGTAGTAGTTGTCAAATGACGTCTTTTAACAAAATATCGTTTAATTGACTGGTATAGTTCAGAGATTGCTTCGTTCCTCGCAATGACGTGGTGTTTATTTATGCTATAGCCCCAGCTTAGCCGATATTTCCAGCATCCTTTCAATCGGCTTAACTGCCTTTTCAATTATATCCTCCGGTACCGTTACCTCCGGCATTTCATTTTTTAAACAGAGGTATAATTTTTCCAATGTATTTCTTTTCATATGCGGGCAATCGTTGCAGGCGCAATTATTATTTGGCGGCGCGGGGATAAATACCTTATCAGGGTTATCCTTCTGCATCTGGTGCAATATGCCCGATTCTGTTGCTACTATAAATTCCTTTGCCTCGCTTTTAGTTGTGTATTTTAAAATACCTGTTGTCGACCCGATATAGTCGGCCATTTTTAATATAACTTCCTCACATTCAGGATGCGCCAGTATTTTTGCATTGGGGTATCTTTCCTTTAGTTTAGTCATTTTTTCCCTCGAAAAAATTTCGTGAACCATACAAGCTCCATTCCAAAGTACTAAATCCCTACCTGTTTTTTTGGCTACATACGCACCCAGATTTTTATCCGGTCCGAATATGATCTTTTGTTCCGGCGGCAGGCTTTCCACAATTTGTACCGCATTGCTGGAAGTACAAACAATATCGCTCAAAGCCTTTAGTTCCGCCGTACAATTCACGTAGGTTATCACCAAATGGTCAGGATAATTTTCCTTAAATTTCCTGAACAAGTGCGGCGGGCAGCTGTCGGCTAACGAGCAGCCGGCTTTCACGTCGGGTAAAAGGACTTTTTTGCCAGGTGATAATATTTTTGCCGTTTCGGCCATAAAGTGAACACCGGCAAAAACAATAATGTCAGCATCCGTTTTTGCGGCTTGTTGCGATAAACCCAGGCTATCGCCAATATAATCGGCAATATCCTGTATATCCCCATCCTGGTAATAGTGGGCGAGTATAACTGCATTCTTTTGTTTTTTTAATTTTTCTATCTCATCGAAAAGGTCGAGTGTCGGGTCGATGTATTCGTCGACAAAACCTTTGAGATTTATTTCAGCTAAGTTATCCATTGCACAAATCAAATAATAATCATTTAATTTTTATATATAAAAAGAACACTTATTATTAGTGTGTTAGTTATGTTAAGAAATTGTGATGCTTTGCTATTGACGGAATGTTTTCAGCCAGTTTTCAACAAAATTGTTTATCATTTTATAATTTAGTTTGCTGATTTATAAATCGGTATATAAAACAACATTTTTTATTAAAACAGTTTTGTGAATAGTTTATTGAGTTAGTAAATGTTAGTTTCCACGTGGAACATGCGCAAAAGTCGGGCATAAATACTTTAAAAATGTCATGTTAGTACCACTTATTAACCGCCTGATCTTTTATTAAGTTTTTACTTACACAAAATTAACATCTTTGCTGCCTATAACTAACATAAGATCTATTTTTAAACATCATATATTATATAAATGACCAGGACTGTTGATTTCCTTGTGGTAGGATCGGGTATAGCCGGATTGAGTTTTTCACTTAAGGCGGCAAAGCATGGTAAGGTACTGATAGTTACAAAATCGAACGAAGATGAATCAAATACCAAATATGCCCAGGGTGGTGTAGCAGTAGTTGTTGATAAAAAAGAAGATTCTTTTGAAAAGCATATAAATGACACTTTAATATCAGGTGACGGCCTTTGCGATAAGGAAGTTGTTGAAATTGTTGTTAAAGAAGGACCGGACAGAATTAGAGAAATTATTGATTACGGAACCAATTTTGATAAAACAAATGAAGGTATTTATGACCTGGCAAAAGAAGGCGGCCACTCAGAATTCCGGGTATTACATTATAAAGATATTACCGGTTTTGAGATAGAACGAGCATTACTGGAGCAGATACATAACGAACCTAATATTGAAATACTCACTCATTATTTTGCTGTCGACCTGATCACGCAACATCATTTAGGAAAGTTTGTTGATAAATCAAGCCCCGATATTACGTGTTATGGTATTTATGCTTTTGATACCCATACTAATCATGTGGATAAGATATTATCAAAAGTGACAGTAATGGCTTCAGGCGGTGCAGGGCATATCTATTCAATTACTACTAATCCAACCATTGCAACAGGCGACGGCGTTGCTATGGTCTATCGTGCTAAAGGAAAAGTAAGGGATATGGAGTTTATTCAATTTCATCCTACGGCTTTATACAACCCGGGAGAATATCCTTCATTTTTAGTTTCGGAAGCGGTACGTGGCTTTGGCGGTGTATTAAAACGTACTAACGGCGAAGAATTTATGCAGGAATATGACGAGCGTAAATCATTAGCGCCACGTGATATTGTTGCCAGGGCGATAGATGCGGAGATCAAAAAATCCGGTGAGGATTTTGTTTATTTGGATGTTCGCCATCGTAGTAAAAAAGATATACTGGCGCATTTCCCTAATATATATGCTAAGTGCCTGGAAATAGGTATCGATATGACCAGGGATATGATACCTGTTGCACCGGCTTGCCATTATATGTGTGGCGGGGTGATGGTTGATCATGTTGGCCGGTCATCTATATTAAGATTATATGCCTGCGGCGAATGCTCATCGACAGGACTGCATGGCGCTAACCGCCTGGCATCAAACTCACTATTGGAAGCATTGGTATTTGCACACAGGATATATGAAAATGCTGTAGAGCAATTCGAAAAAAATGATATACCTGAATATATACCCGATTGGGATGAAAAAGGCGTTCAATTGAGCAATGAAGACATCCTGGTAACGCACAACCTGCGCGAAATGCAAAAGCTGATGAATGACTATGTAGGGATTGTTCGCTCTGACTTTAGGCTTGAACGGGCCATGAGGCGGTTGCGTTTATTATTTGATGAAACAGAAGAATTTTATAAGCGTACAAAGCTATCGATAAAATTATGCGAGCTGCGTAATTTATTGCAGGTATCGTATATTGTGGTTAAATCAGCCATGATGCGCAAGGAAAGCAGAGGTTTGCATTATACTACAGATTATCCGAATCATGAGGAGGAAGTGCATGATACGGTGTTTTAATGTAAGTTGAAGGCTTTTTTAAGCCCTCCCTACCGGGGGAGGGTTGGGAGGGGCTGAGCGGAAAACGAGGTTCGAACTCGCGACCTTCAGTTTGGGAAACTGATGCTCTACCGGCTGAGCTATTTCCGCTTAATGCTTCAAATTTAGAAAATAGTTTTGTTTTTAATAATGTTAATGGCCTATCAACGTATAATTAGCAGTGTTCTGTTTTAATTTCCCTTCTTAATTTCATTTATATTGTTGTAGGTCAATACGTTAATATATATTATTCCGGATGATTTCTCAATATTATCGGATATAGATTTTATTTCATTCTTTTTTAAATAAAAGGCATTAGGGTATTTTATATAGCAGCTATCCAGGTACACAGGTAAGTTAGGATTGAAGTTTTTTAATAAACGATCAAGGTCTATTTTTGAAGAGTCGGATTTAAAAGTTTGTTTCATATACATTAATAATGCTCCGTTCTTTGCTTCGGCTCCAAATAGTTCAGCGGCATTATTTCCTTTTAGTATTTTGACCACATTTACGTCATCAGGGTTAAGTGATCCTATCAGATTTGTATAATAAGATTTTATTGTGTCAGTAGTTGTATAAAGAACGAGCAAAGCTGTTTTGTTATAAGCAGTTGTATCATTGTTCATTTTTAAACATAATTTCTGCTGTGCATGACATAGGGTAGTTAGAAATGAGAGTATAATTACCGTGAGTGTTCTATTCATTTCAGTATAATTTGTTTTAATTTAGGTTTTATAAATATAATTCGATCATGCCGCTAATATTGCCAGTAAAAGATAGAAACCCAAGTTGGGGAAATGACTGTTTCATCGCCGATAATGCGACAATTGTGGGCGATGTAATAATAGGCAATAATTGCTCAGTTTGGTTTAACGCGGTAATTAGGGGTGACGTAAATTATATTAAGATAGGCAACAATACCAATATCCAGGACGGAGCATGCATTCACTGCACTTATTTACATGCCGGTACTGATATTGGCAATTATGTTTCAATAGGTCATCACGCTTTAGTACATGGCTGCACGTTAAAGGATAATGTATTGATAGGCATGGGCGCCATTGTAATGGACCACGCGGTTGTAGAAGAGTTTGTGATCATTGCAGCAGGCGCTATCGTACTGGAAAAAACGATTTGCGAATCGGGCTATCTCTATGCCGGCATTCCCGCTAAAAAAATAAAACCAATAACCGATGAGCAGCGCGAAATGCTAAAATGCCTGCCCAATAACTATATCATGTATTCTGGATGGTTCAAATAGTTATTGTGCTATTTGCTCCCTGGGAATATCCAGTTTTTCATCTTCGTCCCAATTCGGCCGTAAAGTAACCTGTACAGGATCTATCCATATATTTTCTGGATATTGTTTTTTCTTCACGTTCCCGGTATCCCACTTACCATTGCGGTTATCGTCATATATTACCCTGATATAATATTTGGAAGTAACGAAGTTTTTATAGCTGAGGGTGGCATTTTTGGTTATTTTATTCCGCGCTAATATGTTTCCGGGGGTTATATATAATTCAACAATGTATGATTTTGAAGTATCAGGGACACTGACGTGTAAGGTCAGACTACTGTAATTATCCTCTTTATCCAATTGGAACCTTTTGGAAACGTACCGTTTATTTTTTACGCCGAAAACGTTAGTAACCGCGTCATCGTCAATCGTAAGTACGTATTTAGAATCGGGCTTCCAATGATATTTTAGTATAAGCTTCCTGGGGCTTGTTGTATCGCGTGTTATCGTGGCGCCTGTTACAGCTACTGAGTCTTCAGTTAACGTAATGAGCGATTCGTCATAACTGTCGATAGGTATACCGGAAGTGATCACCAGGTCGTTTGTTGGTTTGAGCAGATAGCCCGAAGTAAGGTTTAAACCAAATGTATAGGTTTGTTTGAAACTTTCTTTTTTACCTTTTTCCAACGATATACTATCGAGTGGCTTGCCATTGTCGAGTATAGCAACGCGTATTGAGTCGAAATCCATATTTCGGGAATATAGATATGCAGTGTCTTTTGTCTTGGTGATTTCAACCAGCTTTTGTGCATCAAGCGCGGGCGGATAAATTATTTTTAGCGAGGGATTGTCTAACGGTTTATTAAAATAAAAAACCATCTTGCCGTCGTAGTCGAATTTTTTGCCGCCGGGTACAAGTGCAAACTTTGCCGGTTCCTGTTTAAACAGCGTAAGTTGTATATCGGATGTATCGCTGTAAAGATGTATAGGTTTTTTTAGGAAAGCGATCAGCTCATCATCTTTAGAATATATTTTGGTTGGCACAGTTTGTTTTAGTGCGTATATGGTGTAAACGCCCTCGTGCAAATTATTCATCGAAAAATTTCCTGCCGTATCGGTGGTTGCATAAATGGATGGTTTCTTTTTTCCGAAGTAGATGGAATCCTTATCAGCCGGGAAGAGCATTACGGTAATATCTTTTTCTCTTTTCTGCGTGATGGAATTGATCACTGTTCCTGATACGCTTAGTGAATCGATATGTGGGCCGGTGGAAAACACATAAGTAAAATTTAACAACGTGTTACCCTCATTCACATCCTGGATAGCCTTACCGAAATTTATCACATAGGTTGTGTTTTTTTCAAGGGTGTCTTTAAAAGTGATGAGAAGTTTTTTTGGTTTCACTCTGTACTCCGGTTGTTTGTCGGGAGTAGGGCTCATGGTAATTTCGGTGTACTGGTTGCTTAATTTAAAATACTCATCAAAATCCAACTCCACCGTTTTTGAGTTAAAATGCCGGCTCATGTTTTGAGGAGTTGCCTTCAATAATCTTGGCGGGGTAACGTCTTTTGGGCCGCCGTGCGGTGGTTGCTGGTTCGCGCAGCCAAAGACACAAAAAAGTACAGCCAAAAACAGTATTTTTTGGATTAAAAAAAGCGACTTTTTATTTAACATAGATTTTAAAGGCTATAATCGATTTTAGTTTTTTGATGAATGATGATATTCGGAAATTAAAATATGGGCTCTAATGCGATATTTATATAAAATTCTGATAATCAAACAATTACAAACCTATCTTGACATATGGACCATCAAAACGGATATATCTGACGGCGACACTCCTGAAATTCGGGATGCCTGCCCCAAAGTCCTCGGTTTTATCTTCATCAGTTTTTCGCGCGCCTCTTTTGAAAGCGATACCAGGCCATGATAATTGAACGCCGGGTTGATCTCCCGGTCTTCCATTTTTTTCATGCGTTCAACAATATCCATTTCCTTTTCAAAATAACTCTCATATTTAATTTTTATTTCAGCCTGCTCAATAGTTTCTTTATCATATTTTACCAGCAGGTCGTTTAACGGGTCATCCACCTTCCGCAGCTCTTCAAATGATAGCTGGGGACGGGTTAACAGGTTGAACATTTTTGCACTTTGTGAGAGCGGGCTTGTTTCCAAAGTTTCCAATAATGAATTAACACTTCCCGGATCAACAGACCTTGCTTTGGTATAGGCAACAATATCATCAGAGTTTTTGATCTTATCATTTACCTTTTGCAGCCTTGCGTCGTTTATCAATCCCAAGTCATAACCAATAGGGCTTAGCCGGATGTCGGCATTATCCTGGCGCAGCAGTAAGCGGTGCTCTGCCCGGGAGGTAAACATGCGATAAGGTTCTTCAGTACCTTTTGTTACCAGGTCATCAATCAATACACCGATGTAGGCTTCCGAACGTTTTAAGATCAGCTCGTGTTTTTCGTTTATTTTTTGATGTGCATTTATGCCTGCAATAAACCCCTGCGATGCCGCTTCCTCGTACCCGGTAGTGCCATTGATCTGACCGGCAAAAAATAAATTGCTGATGAGCTTGGTTTCAAGAGTTAGGTTAAGCTGCATAGGGGGGAAGTAATCATACTCTATGGCATAACCAGGCCGGAACATTTTCACATTTTCAAAGCCCGGTATTTGGGTCAAGGCCCGGTATTGTACATCTTCAGGTAAAGAGGTTGAGAAGCCGTTTACATATATTTCTACGGTATTTAACCCTTCCGGTTCAACAAATATCTGGTGACGCTCGCGCTCGGCGAAGCGGTTTATCTTATCTTCGATAGAGGGGCAATAGCGTGGGCCAAGTCCTTTTATGCGCCCGGTAAACATGGGTGACCGCTCAAAACCTTCTTTTAACGTTTCATGTACCTTGTTATTGGTATAAGTGATCCAGCAGCAGCGCTGGTCTTTTACCTGTTCCACATCAGTATAAGAGAACCTGCCGCGATCTTCATCACCCCATTGTTCTTCCATTAAGGCATAGTTCAGGCTTCGGCCATCTACACGCGGTGGCGTACCTGTTTTCATTCTTCCGACTTCAAAACCTAATTCGGTTAGTTGCTCGGTTAATCCTGTCGCTGCTCTTTCTGCTGTACGGCCACCACCGAAGCGCTTTTCGCCTATATGTATAACACCATTGAGGAAAGTACCATTCGTTAACACAACCGATTTGGCTTCAATTTCAATACCGAGAGAGGTGCATACGCCGCAAACCGTATTGTTTTTTACTAATAGCGAGCTCACCATATCCTGCCAAAAGTCAACGTTTGGCGTATTCTCTAAAGCTAAACGCCATTCTTCAGCAAAGCGCATACGGTCGCTTTGTGCACGTGGGCTCCACATAGCAGGGCCTTTTGATTTATTCAGCATGCGGAATTGCAGGGAAGTTTTATCCGTTATAATACCGGAATAACCACCCATTGCGTCAATTTCACGTACAATCTGGCCTTTGGCCACGCCACCCATAGCAGGGTTGCAGCTCATTTGCGCTATGGTTCCCATATTCATGGTTACCAATAAAACAGATGAACCCAGGTTTGCTGCTGCCGCGGCGGCTTCGCAACCGGCATGCCCTGCGCCCACTACTATAACATCATATTTCTTAAACATTTTATTATTTATTAGCCACGTTCCACGTGGAACGTATCAAAAATAGCTTGTGTTAATTCTTGTCAACACATTGTTCCACGTGGAACAATGCAAAATTATCCCTTATTTGTGCGTGTTCCACGTGGAACTTTGAATAATGACACCAGCGCTACAAGCGCCCAAATGCTTTCCAGTACTATAAAAGGATAGAAATGGATCAGGTATGACGACACCGCGCATATAGCTGCGCCAACCAAATTCATAGCACTATAGGTTTTGCTTTCGGAAGAAAGTTTCCCGTATAAATTCAGGAAAAACGCCACCAATAATATGGTAACGCCTATTGAAGCTATGATATCCGGCGTCCTCATCACGATTCTTTTAATTCGCACAATTCGAGCCAGCGCATGGTTTTATTGTCTAATTCTTCCGTTAACCGGGCAATTTCGCCTAATAAACCATTAAGTTTATTATTTTCGATGCCTGCAACGTTTAACTGATCATTGCACTGTTTTATCTTTTCTTCAATACTTGCTATTTCATTTTCCAGGCTTTCCAGTTCCTTTGACTCTTTAAAGCTTAGCTTGCTTTTTTTAGCCGACTGTGTGGTTACGACAGGTTCGGCTTTCTTGCCCTGTTTAGCTTCTTCCTGTTCTATCCTGTACGATGAATAATTTCCGTTATAAATCCGCACATGTCCCTTACCTTCCATAATGAACAACTGGTCGGTTAGCTTATCCAGTAAATACCTGTCGTGCGATACCATCATCAATACGCCACCGTAGTTAGTAAGGAACTCCTCCAATACGTTCAGCGTATCAATATCCAGGTCGTTGGTCGGCTCATCCAGTATCAGGAAGTTCGGGTTCTTCATCAGGATGCTCATCAGCTGCAAGCGCTTTTTCTCACCGCCGCTCAAGTTGGAAATAAACCCATATTGCTTATTCGGTGGGAATAGGAACAGCGTAAGCAGGGCAGACGCGGTAATGGTTTTTCCATCGCCCATGGTGATATACTCAGCAACATTCTTTACAACATCAATTACCCGCTCGTCTTCCTTAAAGGTTATGCCTGATTGGTGGAAATAACCGAATACCGTCGTCTCGCCTTTTACCACTTCGCCTTTATCCGGGAGTAATCCGCCGGTGATCAGGTTCAATAACGTCGATTTACCCGTACCATTCTTACCTGCAAGCCCTATCCGGTCGCCTTTTTTGAAAATATAGCTGAAATTATTTACAATGTGCTGATTTTCAAATGATTTGGCCACATTATGCAGTTCCAGTATCTTGTTTCCCTGCCGCGCCGTTTTTACGCTCAGTTCCACCTTATCCTTGCTGCTGTGGTTCTTTGTTTTCTCTTCAAGGTCGTAGTAAGCATCAATACGTGCTTTTGATTTGGTGCCCCTTGCTTGCGGCTGACGGCGCATCCATTCCAATTCCTTGCGCAAGAGGTTGGAGTTTTTTTGGAATTGGGCCTCATCGGCGCTTTCGCGTTCGGCCTTTTTCTCTAAATAATATTCGTAGTTGCCAACGTAGGGGATGATCTTACCGCGTTCGATCTCCAATATCTCATTACACACATTATCCAGGAAATACCTGTCGTGCGTAACCATTAGGATAGTTTTGTTTCCTTCGGTGAGTAATTTCTCCAGCCATTCAATGGTATCAATGTCCAAATGGTTGGTTGGCTCATCCAGGATATAAAGTTCAGGGTCTTCTATCAGTAGCTTGGCCAATGCCAGTCTTTTCTTTTGCCCACCCGAAAGTGTACTGATAGTTTGGTTCAGGTGATGGATATCGAGCCTGCCTAAAATGGTTTTTATTTTGTACTCATACTCCCAGGCATCCACATCGCCCAATTCTTCCATGGCCTTGTCAATAGCTTTAGCGTTATCCGGGTCGTTTTCCAAAAGTTCCTCGTATTTGCGGATGGCCTGTTGCTGTGCATTATCAGCATGAAAAATATAATCGCTTATGGTAACTGCATTTTTAAAATGCGGGTCCTGCTCCAGGTAGCCAACGCGCAGGTCGCGGCTCCGCACCACTTTTCCTTCTGTTGGCGAAAACTCGCCTGCCAGCAATTTTAACAGGGTTGATTTACCAGCCCCGTTAATGCCCACCAACGCCACCCTTCGGCCACGGTTTATGCCGAGGGTTATATTTTTAAACAACCACTTGTCATGAAACGAATGACCTAAATTTTCAACTGATATATATGTGCTCACGCTAATTCTTTTATTTTGTCTGAAGGATATACAAATATACCCTCATTGTTTTTGATAGATTGATTAAACATCGCCCGCGCGACATCTTTTGCCTGTGTACTGCGATATTTTTTGAGGCTGCCGAAAAGCAACGGATCAACGATAACGCTAATTACTTTAAGCAACTTCTCCATTGGCCGGCGTTCCTTACGGTCGCCAATAAGAAAACCTGGACGATAAATAAAAACACCTTTTACGCCGGCCTTTTTAACGTCTTCCTCAGTCTCGCCCTTAAAACGGAGATAATAACTTGATGCCTGACTATTAGCGCCCATTGATGAAACCAGGTGATATTGATCCATGCCGTTTTTTGCAGCAAGTTCTGCCAGCTTAACGGGATAGTCATGATCTATTTTCCTGTAGACACCCATGTCCGGCGTTTTTTTCCGGGTTGTGCCGAGACAACAAAACACAGCGTGACCGGTTATTTCTTTGGCATGCTTATTCAGCTCATCAAAATCAACAATTACTTCTTTTAATTTTGGATGAACCATACCGGTACTGCTCCGGGCAATAACTGTCACTTGGTTGTACGTTGCTTCATTGAGCAGGGTATTCAGCAACTCACTGCCAATAAGTCCGGTTGCGCCCGCTAAAACTGCCTTTAATGCCATACTATTGATTTACAGGCTGCAAAAATAAGCATAATTAATTTGTGGAATAAGAATTGTGTGTTTAAACATGTAATTAGGGTTGGTGAATGGTTGATTGGGTTTATTAGGTGAGTAGTTTTGTGATTACTCACGAACAAATCCCAACCACTCACCCAATCAACTACTTAACTTAATCAACTAAAAACATGAAAAAAATATTCTATCCCGCCAGCGAACGCGGGTACAATGATCACGGATGGCTGAAGGCAAATTTTTCGTTCAGCTTTGCTTCTTATTACAACCCCGAAAAGGTGCACTTTGGTGCATTGCGGGTTTTGAATGACGACGTTATTACAGGTGGCTCCGGTTTCGGTACGCATCCGCACGACAATATGGAAATTGTTACCATTCCAATTTCAGGAGCATTGGAACATAAGGACAGTATGGGCAATATTGGCGTAATTCATTCTGGCGAGGTACAAGCTATGTCGGCAGGAAGCGGCGTTACTCATTCGGAGTACAATCATTCCAAAACTGATGCTGCCAATACCTTGCAGATATGGGTTTTCCCGAAAGAAAGAAATATCAAGCCACGTTACGACCAGAAGAACTTTACCGACGAGTTAAAGCCGAACAACCTGGTAACCCTTGTATCGCCCGATGCCACAACCGGTGGCCTCTGGATAAACCAGGATGCTACCTTTTCGATGGGCGATTTTACAGCCGGGCATGAGTTTAATTATGATATTAAACAGGATGGAAATGGCGTATATGTTTTTGTAATTGACGGCGCCGCACAAATAGATGGCGACGATCTAAACAAAAAGGATGCTTTAGGTGTTTATGATACCAGTTCAATTACAATTAAAACCATAGCTAACTCCCGTTTGCTGTTCATTGAGGTACCGATGTATTAAGCCGCTGCGTAAAGCCCTGGTTTAATTTTTTTGAGCGTTAAAAAACAAATAATTAATTATTTGTTGTAACAGTCAATAAATTAAATACTATGGCCGAGCAGGATATAGAACTTACAGGGTGGCGCAAATGGTTTGCCGGCATTGGCGATCAGGGGGTGTTTTTCGGCCGGTTTTTAAGAAATATATTTGCGGGTGGATTTGAGTGGTCGGAGTTTGTCCGCCAGTGTTACGAGATCGGTTACCGGTCAGTAATGCTGGTGGGCATTACCTCGTTTATTATGGGCGCAGTGCTTATACTGCAATTGCGCCCCTCGCTGGCATCTTTTGGCCAGGAGGGTATGCTGCCAAAAACACTCACCGTTTCACTCATCCGGGAGATAGGCCCGGTAATAACCGCGCTCATCTGCGCGGGCAAAATAGCCTCCAGCATTGGCGCAGAGCTAGGCAGCATGAAGGTTACCGAGCAGATAGATGCCATGGAAGTATCCGGCGCCAACCCGGTGCAATACCTGGTGGTAACCCGCATCATAGCAGCAACATTGATGATACCCTTACTATCCCTCATCGGTGATGTGATCGGGTTGTTCGGCGGTTTCCTCGCCATAAATATTAACGACCACGTTAGCGGCGTTCTCTATTTCCACAAATGCCTGGCGTCTATTGACTTTACAGATTTTTTGCCAGCTTTTGTCAAAACAATTTTTTTTGGACTCGCAATTGGCTTTGTCGGTTGTTATAAAGGATACAACTCAAACCGCGGAACGGAGAGCGTTGGCCTTGCTGCAAACTCGGCAGTAGTGACTGCTTCGCTTTGGATTTTCGTGATCGATGCCATCGCCGTACAAATAACCAGCATTTTATTTTATCACTAATGGAAGAGGTTAAAGAACTTAAAAAAAAGACCTCTGAAAAAAAAGCTGAGGTGGTGATAGTAATCAAAGGCCTGAAGAAATCCTTTGGTAAAAAGGAAGTATTGAAAAATATCAACCTTGAGGTACACAAAGGCGAGAACGTGGTGATACTCGGTAAATCGGGCGAGGGCAAATCAGTGACCATACAATGTATAGTAGGTTTGCTTATACCAGATGCCGGTTCATTGAAAGTTTTGGGTGAAGAAGTGACCGAAATGACGGAAAAGGAATTGAAGGAAATGCGTACCAGGATCGGCTTTTTGTTCCAGGGCGCTGCCTTATACGATTCAATGACCGTACGCGAAAACCTCGAATTCCCGCTTACCCGGGTATTGAAAATAAAAGACCAGCACGAGATCGATCAGCGGATTGATGAAGTGCTTGAAGGCGTTGGCCTGAAAGATGCAATAGATAAATGGCCGTCGGACCTATCAGGCGGGATGCGCAAGAGGATAGGCCTGGCCCGAACATTAATCGTTAAGCCGGAGATTATGCTATACGATGAGCCGACAACAGGCCTCGACCCGATCACTTCGCGTGAGATAAGCGAGCTGATCATGAACATGCAGAAGAGATATAAAACAACCTCTATCATTATTACCCACGACATGGAATGCGCGCGCATAACCGCCGACCGTATGGTGATTATGAACGATGGAGAATATATAGCCGAAGGTTCATATAAGGAACTGGAAAAATCGGCCGACAAATTAGTGAGATCATTTTTTAACGAAACGATATGAAAACTACAGCCTCTCAAAAAATAAGACTCGGCATATTCGCACTGGTAGGGATGGTGGTGCTGGTAGCTGCCATATACCTGCTCGGGCAGCAAAAAAGCCTGTTTAGTTCAACTTTTAATGTTTCGGGTAAGTTCCGTAATGTTAACGGTTTGGTGGTGGGCAACAATGTTCGGTTTGCCGGTATAAACGTTGGTGTGGTTAACGATATAGAGATCGTGAACGATAGCACGGTAAAAGTCGGCCTTACGCTGAATACTTCTGTAAAGAAATTTATCAAACGCGATTCGAAAATGAGCATTGGCAGCGACGGCCTGATGGGTGATAAGCTGATTATAATAGCTCCGGGTGGCTTAACCAGTACCGAGGAAGTAAAGGATAATGATGAACTGAGCACCGTTAACCCGATGGATGTAGACAAGATTATGAATAAATTCACCCGGATAGCGGATAACGCCGGCGACCTGATCCAAAACCTGTCGGAAATTTCAGCAAAGGTTAACCACGGGCACGGTAGTTTAGGCAAACTCCTGAATAACGATAAAATGGCCAATGATTTGGATGCAACGGTAAAATCGGCACAAACAACCATCCAAAACGTGCACAAAACCAGCTCTACCTTAAACGAAGACCTTACAGCCGCGCAGCATAATTTTTTGCTGAAGGGATTTTTCAAAAGCAAGAAGAAAAAAGCGCAGCAGGATTCGATAAAAAAAGCGCAGCAGGCAGCCGGGCAGCAGCAACAATAAGCTAAGTTATCTTACGAGAACGTTGTTTATTACGCGTTCCAGTTCTTCCAGGTCGAATGGTTTGGCAAGATAGCTTTCCGCCCCGGCATGATCGGCCAGTAATTGTATATCGCTGTTGGCCGAAAAATAAATAACAGGAATATTTTTCAACTCATTATTATTTTTAAGTGCCTGGGTAGCAATTATTCCCCCCTCATCGGGTATCCAGTTATCCATCAAAATAACATTTGGCGCTACTTCAGTTACTTTATCTACAATATTATTACAATTGGTGTAAGTGCGCACATCCCATCCTTGTTCTTCTAAAATGTATGTGCAGATAGATAGTATGTCTTCATCATCATCAAAAATGATGATTTTTTTACCGGGTCCGTTCATTGGTAAATCAGCAAATAGTATGTGAAACTATGTATATATTTTTTAAGAAACAAATTTTCGCCTTACGGCACATTTGACACTCTTAATTATAAGTCGAATTAGAAAACGAAAAAAGCCCGGCAATTGTTTTTACCGGGCTTAACTTTTAACTAAATATTTTACGATGCAAGAACCTTTTTGCTTCTTGTTTTCATATAGATCACTAACCCGGCAAAAGCAACTATTAATATTATTGGTATGATGAGCGTGGTGTTGAGCACATCCGGGGCTGCCTGGTCTTTGGCTACGCCAAGGGCTTGCGCCATTGCCGAATTAGCCGGCGCTTTCACATAGTCGGCGAAGTTTGCGCCAGCGGGCAGATGTTTTTGGGTTAACTTATCATAATAGCCGCCCATAAATATCATATAGATAGATACGGCAAACATGCCTGCGCCGCCCATCAGGTTTAACCCGACAGCGCCCGTGCGCGGCAGGTTTTCGGATACAAAGCCGATCATGCAAGGCCAGAAAAAAGCTACGCCCAAACCAAATATAACTGCTGCAAAAAAGATGGCATCGCCATGCAAATGGATAAGCAGGTAAATGCCCAAAGCCGATAAAATGGCCGATATAAGCAATACACCCTGCGGTGCCAGCCGGTGAACAATAGGGCTGGCAAATGCCCGGCCTAAAACCTGCATGGAAGCTACAAACGTAAGTATGAGCAGCGCATTGTTGGTTACCGATCTGAAAAACACATCTGTCCATTGATTGGTGAACAATTCCGTGATAGCTGTGCCGAACATGCAAATGATCATGAAAATGAACAACGGGTTAAGCAGGGCTTTGTACATTTCGCCGGTGCTGATACCCGCTGCAACACGTTCGGTTGGCGGGAAATCCAGTTTGGAGAAAAGATAGCCGTAGATGAGGGTAGGGATGAGCATTACGCCGATCTCAACCTGCGATACCCAGTAAGGTATATTATTAGGGTCGGATGCCAGGACATGGTTCAGCCCAAAAACAACTAAAGTACCAATGACTATACCTGCCGGAAACCATAGGTGGAAATGGTTGAGCTTGGTGGTTTTGTTACCGGTATAAAGCGAGGCCACAAGTGGGTTACATGCAGCTTCAACCGTTCCGTTAGCAATACCGATCAGGAAAGTAGAGATGAACAGCGTCCAGTAACCGTTGGCAAAAATGGTAAGCACTATCCCCAGCAAATGAAAAATAAAGGCCAGCAGCAGCAGCCGTTTCATACCTATAATATCCACGATGATGCCGCCCAAAATAACCGCTATCGGGAAACCGTAAAATGCCGTAGCGGTTATGCTGCCGATTTGAGCGGAATCAAGTTGAAAATGGCTGGCCTCGACACCCAGCATACCAGCGCGGATACCGAATGACAATGAGGTTACTAAAAGCGACAAGCAACTGGCCACAAATAGCTTAGAGGTTTGAATTTTTTGCATTACAATTGGGTTTAATCAGGGAATATATGTTTGTAACTGGTTATAATCTCCATGCAATATAGTTATTGTTGCATATTCTGATATACCTGCAACAACAATTTTATACGGCCTCATTTTTTTGAAGGTATGGCATTCAGCTCATCCATTGTCCAGCTGGCGGTGCGGCCAGCCAATTCGAGGCGTATTTTTTTCACCTCATTCGGGCTTACCGTTGGCGCTTTGTTGCCAAAATCATTCCGGATGTAGCTGATAGCCGAAGCAATATAGTTGTCATCATTCCCATTTAATGGCGGCATCACATTCGAGTACATTTTACCATCAACCGGGCCGGTTAGTCCGTATAGTAAAATACGTATCAGCTTATCCGGGTCGCCGTTAATATCTTTATTATTGGCGAGCGGCGGTGCGGGCAACAGTTTACTGCCGTTATTAATGCCCTTGCCATCCTGCCCGTGACAGCTGGCGCACAGGCCTTTAAAAATTACCTCGCCATTGGTGATGAGCAGCCTGTCGGCCTCGCGCATCATTTCCTCTTTTTTGCGGATGGCTTCCTGGGCGGCGACTTCGGCATCATATTTCTTTTGCGACTGAACCAGTACTTCGTTATCCGGGTAGCGGGTTACCAAATCGCGAATGATATTTTGTGCCTGGCCGCTTTTGTTGTAGCGTAAGGATAGTGCCAGCTGAAAGCGCACATCAGCGCTCGGGTCATTTTCCAAAGGGGCGAGTTTATCCAATAATTCGCTGTCATCGCCTTGCATATAATCTTCACTTGCCCATATGGCGGTTTTACGTACCTGCGGGTCGTTATCGGTAAAGGCCTTGTACAATAGTTCTTTTCTCAGGGCATGCAAGCCATCCAGCGTCCACAAGGCATGTATGCGCGCAAGCGGCATTGGCGAATTTTGCAGCAGATCTTCCAAAGCCGGCACAACTGATTTATCGCCGCGCAACACAATGAGCTTTTGGGCATTATCGCGCCACCAGCCGTTCGGGTTGGAGAGGTATTGAACCAGCTCGGCGCTGCTTTGCTCCAGCATGTGCGGTTTTTCTTTATTTGGTTTGATATGATCGGCAACGACCCGGTAAATACGGCCACGGCCCACATTTTTTTCAAGCCCTTTTTTTAATATTTGCGGGCGCAGATAACTGCCTTGTGGTGTCCAGGCACTTTCCTGTATAATGCCGTGGTACATGTCAACTATATACAAACAGCCATCCGGCCCGGTAAAAGTATTTACCGGCCTGAAGTTCATATCTGATGACGCCAAAAATTCCTGCCTGTCGTAAGCATTGGTCAGCATGGTCTTCCCTGCGCTGTCAGCTACTTTGGCCCGGCGTATTATACGGCCAACCGGTTCGCAAATGAGCAGGTCGCCCTTGAGATCGGCAGGCAGTCGGTCGCCGCGATAAATGGATTGACCGGTACAAGCCGTAAAGTGGTTAAGCGTGCTATCCTTGCGTAAACGCATCGGGCCGCCCTGAACATCCGGCGTAGCAATAATGGGCCATGGCTCCATAAAATTGCCAACGAGTTCGCCATTCAGGTCGAAGTAACCATAATAAGGATTTTGCTGAAAGTTAAGCGCGGGTACTTCGCCGCCGGCTGATGAAAAATACATGCGGCCGTAATCATCATAAGTCAATCCCCACTGGCCGCCCGGCGATTCGCGCATGGAATCGGCAACGAGCTGGTCGCCTGTAAAACGATAACGCACAGGGTCTACCGTAACATAAATATTGTTGTCTATATTCCATTCCAGGCCGCTTTTCTGGTGTTCGAGGTTTTTAGCGTCTTTGGTGTCATTTTTATAAACCAATTTTTTTACATCGGCAATGCCGTCGCCGTTGGTGTCCTCGTAACTGTATATATTGTTCGAGTAAGTTTCGTTCACCAATATGCGGTTATCCAGTGGTAATATCATGCGCGGCATTACGAGGTTACTGGCGTAGATAGTCCCTTTATCCATTACGCCGTCGCCATTGGTATCTTCCAGTCGTACGATCTGGCAGGCGGGGCGGCCTTCGCCGGTTCCGTCAACGTCTTTCATGTAGGTATTCATTTCGGCAACATACATCCTGCCGTCGCCATCCCAGGCGATGGCTACCGGCTGGCTTACCATCGGTTCGGCGGCAACCAGCTCCAGGTGATAGCCTTTTGGCAGGTACATGTGCTTCATGCTTTCCCCGGGCGACATCGGAGCCGGTGAAGGATGCTCATTCACCAATATGCGGCCATCTGCATCGCGTTGTACAGGGTATTGACGCTCCTTACAGGTATAGGTTAGTATAGACAAGCCGGTAACGGCTATGATAAGTGTTTTTTTTGCTTTCATGTGGATGGGGATTAAATTACTTGCCGGCCCTGCCCATTGCATATTTTATGCCGCCCAATAGGTGCTGTAAATAAAGCGGGTCGCTGTACGATTCATCGGTATGGCCCAGCTCGGTATAAAATGCACGACCGCCATCATAACTGTGGTACCATGCCATTGGGTGATAGGCCGGATTTTTACCGCCTTTGTAAGTGGTTTCGTCAATCATCAGCAGGATATGGAGATTAGGCTCTATCCATTTAAAATTATACCATTCATCAAAGCGTTTCCAATGCGTTGGCAGGTGTTTGGTGGCGATATTGGTCGAATCGACCACATCAATCACCGCATCCTGCTGCGCAGGATGGCTATCGAAATAAGCGCCCACCAAATTTCCGTACCATTGCCAGTTGTACTCGCAATCGGTAGCAGCGTGTACGCCTACAAAGCCGCCGCCCGATTCGATATATTTAATAAAGGCTTTTTGCTGTTCATAGTCGAGCACATCATGCGTGGTGCTTAGAAAGACTACTGCAGCATAGCGCTTCAGGTTATCATAAGTAAATTTCCGGCTGTCGGTGGTGCTGTCCACATCAAAATTATTCTCCGCGCCCAGTTTCTCTATCGCGATTACACCCACCGCAATCGAAGCGTGGTGAAAGCCGGCAGTTTTGCAAAAAACCAGTACCCGCTGTTTGGCATCGGCCCGGCCCACAAATGCAAAAAACAACATAGCACAAAAACCGCATGCAGCCAGCAGGCCCAAGCGGTTACCTTTTCCATGATCGCTCATTTTAATATATATTTAGTGTATAAATTGGTACAGGGCATACACTAAAGCCGGGCAATCGTTATGATTTTCCCGGTTTCAGCGATAAAATATATTCCACAATCTTCTTTGCGTCATCGTGTGTAAGTAACGGGTGTGGCGCCATAGCAACTTGTCCCCAAACGCCGCTGCCACCATTGATCACTTTATTGGCCAGCATTTCGTAACTGGCTTCA
>Ga0302309_10000848_pt1 | contig 31767 bp, 23 predicted proteins | sample III_Palsa_N1_1_FD_200453 | JGI IMG/M metagenome (GOLD analysis project Ga0302309, IMG submission 200453) | Peat permafrost microbial communities from Stordalen Mire near Abisko, Sweden - III_Palsa_N1_1 | ecosystem: Environmental > Terrestrial > Soil > Palsa > Peat permafrost | place: Sweden... | reverse complement strand
ACCGCGACGATTATTATGAATTAATGGAAACACTTCCCGCCTTTAAGGCGCATTTTGAATTGTTTATTCGCGGACGGATGTTTTATTACATGAACCTGTTGCTGGATCATGTCCGTCACTCCCCCGAGCAACGCTATCGCGCGCTTGTAAAGGAGCACCCGGAAATATTGCAGCGGGTACCGCACTATTATATAGCTTCCTATCTTGGCATTACACCCGTTTCATTTAGCAGGATAAGGGGCCGCAGGTAAAAGATCATTCTTTAAAACGCTTAGTATAAAGTACAACTAATGGTACTATCAAGTATCCGGAAGGAACTGAAATACAACATGCCAGCAAGAATTCTTTCAGCCAAAGGAAAAGAAAACCCTGGCCAATACCGTGTTTGATCCATAATATACCGCCGCTCATGGCAGCAGTGGAAAACACTGATATGAGCAGTATCTCTAAGGCCTGTACCTGGAGTTTGGTGAGTTTTTTATGCTGCTTCACCTTTACTTTTTTGAAAAAGATTCAAAAATTGGCTAAAAATAGTAAGTATGCAGAAAAGCATAATTATATGAGTAGTAAGGTATATCATAATCGCAATTTCTATAAGTATATAATAATTGTTATTTAGCTAATTTGTAGGCAAGCACCAACGTTGCCCGGTAACCCTCGGTACGGTTTTGTGCTGCTGTTTCCCACATGTTCTTTACTTCTATGAAAAGTCCTGTAGGTGTTACATAACCCAAACCCGGGCCAATCGCCAATACACGTTCACGCGTATCAATTAATCCGTAAGTGTCCTGGTAAAAATCGCTATCACCCCCTTTACTATCCTGCGCAAACTGTTTAAGGTAATAACCTGCAATTTCAGCCCTGAAACGGGGGAGCATTTCATATTCAACCGAATAATTCTCGTTGTAAAATGCACCTGCTTTTACATTAGTACCAATCTCATTAAAGTTATAAGTCAGCATCTGCCGTGTACTTATTGAAAGCCGTTTAGCAGGCGACACAGTGAAGGTATAATGCGGGGTTATTGAATAAAAATGTGCGCCCGGATTTATGCTGTAATCATTTTGCCATGCCCCTACAGGCACAACTACGTCCACCTCAAAACGGTGATCCAAAGGCATGCCGGCCACTTTTCTGTTAAACCATTGAATAAACGGCCCCGTGATAATATCACCCATCGGGTTAGGATTTACTGAAACCGGGGCCTTTTCAGCATCGTAAGCATTAATTTCTACCAGTGGAAGAAGGGCAGTCCAGCCGAGATTACCACCTGCCACCTTAGTATTACTGATATAGATAAGTTGAGACAGTGAAAGCATAGAATTAACCGTGCCACTGGCCGCAAGCTTGTTACCGCTGCCATTATAAGTTTGATTGGCCGAATAAAGTTGTATATACTGCTGGAAGTATAAACCGGTGCCGGGTGGACGGCCATCTTGCATGTTAGACAGGCCAAGGTTTGTGGCAGGTAGTTTCGGATCCTGTGCCTGTGCCCGCAGGCACAGGAAAACGGCAGATATAAGACCAATTGTAATTCGTTTCATAGCAAATGTCTTAATCGTGAATTTTTAAAATGATTTTATCCTTGCTGCCGGCGTATGTCTGACGGTACGCTTCATGAGCGCGTTCCAAAGAATAGATTTGTTCTTCTTTAACCGCAAAAGGAACCAGGGAGCCATCAAGAAACCCAGGTTTAAGTTTATTTAATATTCCGGCACAATCCACCACATTCAGTTCCTGGGTATCTATTCCCACAAAATTATGCTGGTGACGATAGAAATAGAAAATATTAAAAGGCACTTCTTTCAGTAAACGATCGGCGATAAATATCTGTGTACCCTGGTGGGCCATTGCATGATTTGCATCTTCAAAACAAGGGCTTCCTACAGTATTGTAAACGATATCAGCTCCGTGTCCGCCGGTAATATCCATTACCGCTTCTGCCACTTTGGATTCGCTGCTGTTTATAACCACCACAGACGAATTTGCGTGGCCACGGTAATGATTGCCGCCATGCTCTACACCAATAACTTTTGCTCCTAATCGTGTTGCTATTTGGGTAGCCGCCTGGCCAACCTTACCGTTGACACCAAAAATGAGCACCCACTGCCCTCTTTTTGGTAAACCGGCCCGCCTTAATCCTTCATATGCGGTAATAAAAGGCACGCCGATCCCGGCTGCTTCGGGCAAGGTGATTGTCGCCGGTTTTTCGCTTACAGCTGAAACAGGTATAACAAGGAAAGCGGCATGGCTACCATTAGTACGAATGCCCAATTCTCCGCCTGTTCCCCAAACTTCTTTCCCTATTAGTTCTCCAGGACCGTCCACGATAATTCCGGCAAAATCACGTCCGGTGTAGCGGGGCCAGATGGCTTTAGGGAATTTGCCCAATACGGCACCTACATCACTGGGATTGACTCCGGAATATAGTACTCTTACAACGCATTCATCCGCTTCAGCTACAGGTTGCTGAATTTCCTCGATATGCATATCCAATGCATTGATATCACCCGATACATTGTTGGCTATTATTGCTTTCATTTCTTTTTATTTTTAATCAAATGTCACCAGAAGCTGCTGCCCCGGCAATAACAAATGTTAAGAAATTGAGCATATCGGTAAATTGACGATCATATGGGCGCAGCAATTCAGTAATCTAAAGCGTCCAAAATTATGATGATTGATTGGTAGCGTTAAACATTTCTTAAAACTGTATACCGAACCCTTTTAACTATGGAACCTGGTAGCTTAATCCCAATTGGTAATACGCAAAAAAGTTTTGCTTCAAAATTGTGATCTTGTTTGCCTGGTTTTGCCCGGGTAATATATTACTGGTTCCATTTGGGTTAGGTACTAAAATATCATCAATAATGCCATTGTTAAACAAATTAGAAACGCTTAATTTAAGTTTAAAATCCCTGCTAATTTTTTTTTCGGCAGATACGTTAACTGTAACATTTTGTCGTTGCCAGTAATCAAGCCCATACCACGGCGAAACCAGGTCAATACGCTTACCGGTATAAATGAATGATATGTTTGCTAACCAATTGCCATGTATGTTTTTATAAAGCAAATTGACATTCGCCAGGCTTTTTGACTGTCCTTCCAGCGGGCCGTCCTCCGGCTTAGTAACCGTAACCAGGTTGCTCGAAGGGTCATCAGGATCTACCCGGGTTAGTAATTTTTTCATCCGTGTTATGTTTGATGATGTATAGGTATAGCTGCTGCTAATAGTAAAATTAAGCCAGCTGCGGCTATAAGAAACTTCTGATCCATAATTTATTGCGGTACCTGTATTTTTCAGTTGTTCTGTAAGCTGCCCGGCAGGTGTGTAACTTAATCCATTTTGCGGAATGGGGTAAAGTTCATCGTTGCCGTTAAGCAGCGTTTTTTCGTAGGCGTCAATTATATGTTTGTAAAATATCGCAGCTTTAAATTCGGTGCTTTTTGTTTGATACCAGGTATAGTTCAAATCAAGGTTATCGGCCTGGGTCCGTTTTAAAAAGGGATTGCCGGCTACAATAAAATCTTCATAAGTTATCGTAGCAAAAGTAATATCATACAAGGCAGGGCGCGAAATGCCCTTAAAATAGCTGGCCTTAACCTCTTGCTTATCGTCAATAGCGTACTTCCAATGCACATCAGGCAACCAATCTTTATAACTAATGGTAACTGTTTTGCCAAAACTGACACTTGGATCGAGCAATGAATTGAAGTTTTGATTAGTTTGCTCTAACCGCACCCCTCCCGTAAACTCCGACTTTCCATTTTGAAAATCTGCCATAAGGTAGTATGCATTTATCCTTTCGGTTGCGGTATAAGTGTTGGGATTATTTACATTTCCGAGCGGGTTTTGGGGCCCGTCGTTGTTTTCCCAAACTGCCTGGTAAATATTGGTAAAGGGCTGATTAATAGTAGGCGAAAAGACATAGCTATTATAGAAATTATCCCTGGTTTTATACCTGATTAATCCCCCGCCGCTCAACGTGAGTTTTTGATGAAATAATTGAGGTTTATAATGAATATCCAGGTAACCGTCAATATCCCTTTCTTTGTTGCTTAACCATATCCGGTTAAGCGGTGCAAGCAGTAAGGGCGTTTGTATAATGGTACCGCCTGGCCCGATTAGCCGCCCTGTATTAGCAGTAAGTTCTGACCAATCAGGATATCTTCCATTAGCTTCCGAAAATACCCCGGCCCAATTCACAATTAGGTTATTATAACTATTGGCTCCTTTTAAGTTTATATTATTCACCTCTTGTTCATGTACCCGCGACCTGTCACTTATATAAATACGCCCTGTCCCGGCCCCGGATCTTCCTAAAGCTAAGCTGGTATCTACTGTACTGCGTGTTTCAATATCTTTTTGGTTAAGATAAAAATGACTTAAGGTAAATTTGTTCGAACTGTCGGGCTGGAAAACAAGCGCTTCATTGGTACTTATAGCTATTTTATTATTGAAGTAGCTTTGTTTATCAAAGTCGGAAAAAGCCGGTACGTTATTTAAATTAGGCTGCGCATTTAACGGAATAAAAAAACCATCAGATGATGTTTTTATATTCTTATAGTCTACCGATGCTATAAAACCCAGCTTGTTATTAAAAAACTTATTGCCAAATAATACATTTGTGGTAACATCAGGCAGCGGCTTCTTGTTATAAAAAGAAAGGTTATCTTTTGAGAAGTCGGCACCTGTTGCGTAGTAGGATGGCCCGAAGCGTTCATAAGGCGATTGGTCCTGAACAACTTTGCTATTAAATGTACGGTATGGATTATCAAAATAATAACCGTTATAGCCGGTATTTAAATTCACCTGTAGCAATGGCGCATCAGGCGGCTGCCGCATTACCAAATTTACTGCCCCTCCTATAGCATCGCCTTCCATATCGGCCGTTAAGGATTTATATACTTGCACTGTCTGCAACAGTCCGGCGGGGAATAAGTCTAACGATATGTACCGGCTTTTATCATCAGGGCTGGGTATTTTAAACCCATTAATGAGGGTATAGCTATACTTTGCTTCCATACCCCTGATTATTGCTTTGTCGCTGCTGCCCGTGCTGGTATGTGTTACAGAAAGTCCCTGTATATGCTGAACAACATCGCCGGCACTTATGCTGCCTGTATGCTCAATCAGATCACCAGAGGCAATATCCATAAGTTGTATTGTGTTTTTTTCTGTAACCTGCGATTGCTGATCGGTCCTGGGATTTATGTCTGCATTAATAAAAATTTCATGCAGGGTTACTTGCAATTTTTCAAGAGTAACATTCAACTCTGTTATCCTGCCTTCATTAACCAATTTATTTACTGTTAATTGCTTATAATTTTCGGCGGAAAAAAATAGCACGGTATTTCCTGCCGGCACATTATCCAATCTGCAAATACCATCGCTATCTGTAACCAAAGTGATAGCGGTATTAATTATTTTGACAGAAACATTGGCTATTGGCTTTTGAGTTGCCCCGTCTGTCACCTTTATCTTAATACCAGATGCGAATACGCTGTTGGTAATGCAATAAAACATAACAAAACAAAACATACACCTGGCTAAATGAGCAACCAGGTGTATGGACTTATTAATGCTGGTGGCCCGTCCCATTCATCTGATAAGCTCAGATATCATTACCCGGAGGCGTAATTTCTGTAACTCCAAATGTTTTATCAACCCGCACTACCGCGTAAGGCATAAAATTAGTATAACCCTTGCCTATTGCCGGTGAGCTTGACTGTAGCCTGAAATTAAAGCTGCCTATATAATCGGCATCTATAAACTGGATATTAGCAACTGCCGGAAGCGGGTAATTAACAAATAGCGGGTTGTTTGCACCCGGTGTTGTGTTGTCACCTGCATTAATGTCGCCGGTTTGAGCTTTTGTTATATACCCAAGCGGTAAAAACTGGGTGGTAATACTGGTATTGTCGCCATAATTATAAGTATAGCCGTATTTTATATTAGCTGTATCCGCAGCTGGCGTAGTGCCCGAGCCGCCTAAAATACTTAACCCATAAGCGCAGTTAATAATAAAATTATTATAGGCAAGGCCACGCCCGCCATTTTCAAAATCAAGAGAACCCCCTTCACCGGCTTTTTGTTGGCGATACCCGCCGGTAACCATGGTATTATTGTAACAGGTCATGTTAGCCTGCGGATTTAACCCGCCTGCATTTGCCGATTTAAAACAGTTACCGGTGCCGCCAACAGCCACATTGTAGGCAATATCGCCAACGCTGCCGCTCTTGATATTAACACATTCGCCTGCACTAAACCCAACTTTTTCAAATGTATTGCGCATAATTTCAAATTTACCGCCAGCAACTCTTATCATATCGTCATGCGACCCGTATAGCCAGCAATCTTCCAGAACAAAATTGGCGTTTGGGTTTTGGAAAAACACCCCATAACTATCCAACGTAGCCCGGGTAGGTGAACTTGCCGGGGTTAAACCTCCTAAATATTCTAAGCGGGTCCATTTTAAAATAATATCGCCCGATGTAAGGCCACCTTGTATTCCGCCCCAATAACCGTTAAATGCAGGATCGGTATTAGGGTTCTGCGGATCTTTTGTCGGATCTGATTTTAACGCAGTATTTTGAACCGTGAAAAGGTTGGGGTTTTCTTTTGTGCCCAATGATAATAAAGTACCATTTACAATGATACCCGGGGCATGCTCCTGGGTGCCTATTGCTGTAGGGCCTGTAGCAGGGCCAATGATATATACCGTTACACCGCTTTGTATAACCAAAGTATCTCCGGTATTGATTGTGGCCGCAGCATAGTCACTGCTTAAATAATAAGTTTGTCCGGCTTTAAGTGTCCCTTTAATTGCCCGGCCGTTCGATTTATTTTTTGAATTTAATGTATCGCCATTTTGAATATAGCTTCCGGCTTGAAACTGCTGCGCGGATATTTGTATCTGCTGATTATTAGATGATTTACTGCACGACGACAGGTAGATAAAAGGCAACAAAAGAAGGTAATGTAATTTGAAAATCTTCATAAAATAGATGGGTGACGTTAATAAGTATTCTATTATTTGTTTAGTATTAATCAGGAGTTACATTTATTGATCTTTAAGAATTTATACAACCGTTAAATAAATTATTTATCGTCGTCATCGTCCTTTTTCTTTTCAAGGATCACAAACGCGCTTCGCTTTGGTGCCGGCATTGTAGAATTTTCGCCTTTTACCGATTTCCATATAACATCATTTAGCATCAAATCAGGCACAGCATCTTCTTTATTTAAATTAAACTGTTCAGACTTTTGGCTGCTTTTATTAACAGCTATGTTACGCAGTTCCAGGTCAATGTTAGCTGGCTTACACTTATATGGCGTAAGGTCAATCTTATTGGTGAAACATTCGTAAAAAGGTTCGGCAGCGGCATCGTATTGGCTCATAGGCGGCAGGCCCAATATTAGCTCCATTGTTCTTAACGCGCCCGATGTTGAGTACATGGTATGCACAACGGCATCATGTTTTACGTAAGGGCCTGCCACTAATATCGGCGACCGGTGCGCATCTACGTGGTCGGGGCCGTTTTGGGCATCATCTTCTAATATAAATACTACAGATTCTTTCCAAAGACTGCTGTTTGAAAGATGCTCTAAAAATTTACCTACCGCCAAATCATTATCAGCCACCGCAGCAATTGGCCTTATTTTACCTTTTTTTTGCCCGCTGGTATGGTCATTTGAGAAACGGATAGTATTGAATTGCGGCACCTCATTAATAGCAAGCAACGAATCAAAATCATGCGCCCAGGCCTCGTAGCGTACCTGGTCTTTAATATCAAGATCAAACCCCGGCGAGTGAGGCGACATGTGTCCCTTTAATGATTTAATATTAGCATTTGCATACTCACCAAACTCGCCATAGCTGCGATAGGTTAAGCCTGCTCTTTTACAATAATCCCATATATAACCATCGCGCGGGGCTATTGGCCTTCTCACCGATTCAAAGCCGGCCGAGCCACCGCGGGATCCATAGCTGGTTGGCCAGGTTTTTTCAACAAAATCTGTTGCATACGCCGCCATGCTCCAATTATGGCCGTCGGCGCTTACTTCGGCATCTACATAAAAATTATCCAGCAATGTAAACTGGTTAACTATGCTATGAATATTTGGCGTAATCCTGTTATCAAACAGGCATAAGGTTTTGTCGCCATTTCCTTTAGCCACATCTCCTAATACCTGGTCATAAGAACGGTTTTCTTTTATAATGTAAAACACATGTTTTATTGGCGATTTTTCACCCAGTTTGCGTGGTATAGGATTGCCTGCTTCGCCATCAGCCTCAATAGTCTTTTTATCGGTAAAGGGTGTATTGGCATATACCTGGTGCGTGTATAATGCTAACTGGTCACTTTTAGGTACATCAATAAAAGACAAGGTCCCTTTAAACAAACCTGCTATATATTGCAGCCTGCTGTTAAATGTGCTGCCGGTTTGATAACTGCTATTATCTATTTTAAGATTTGGCTGCGGACCCAAAGGGTTAGCCATTGATGAAAGGCCCTTGCCATTGGTTACCAATATTTTATCGCCTTTTACCTTCACATTGGTAGGATACCAACCAACCGGGATAAAACCCATGCTTTTGCTATTGCCGGTTGTGGCAACATCAAATACAGCCAGGCAATTATTATCGGCATTGGCTATATACAGCGTTTTTTCATTGCCCGATAAGGCGAGCCCATTAGTGGTTGACCCGGTTAAATTGGTAGGAAAAAGTGCTGTGGAAATAGTTTCAATTACTTTGTTTGTAGCGGTATTAATAATTGAAACCGAATTATCATTGGCATTAGCCACAAATAAGCTGGTGCCTTTTTTATTTAAAAGCAACTCATTAGGGTGGCTGCCGGTAGTAATGGTTGCCGTAATAGTTTGCGAGCCGGTATCAAAAACGGCTACTTCATCGCCACCCCATAAAGAAACATACAGTTTTTTTTCATCGGGCGATAATACACAGCTGTAGGCAACTGTTGACAATTGTGTTTTATGCAATATAGTACGCGTTTTAACATCAACAATGTATAAACAGCTATCTTCCAACGTAACCGTATACAAGCGGTTATTATCTTTATCTACAGCGATACCTGTTGGGCATATCTTATTTTGGGGCCATACAGCCCCTAATTTGATCGTATCCGGCATTGTTAGCTCATTGTTTTTAATATTAAAATCTAAAATGCAATTGTCGTTGCCACCCGATACATACAAATTTTTATCATCACTGCTAAATGCCAGGCCATACCAGGCCTTACCTAACACTTTTTGCGAAACAATTTTTTCTGTTTGCGGATCTATCAGTTGCAGTGATTGTATGCTTTGACCATTGTTAGTGACTGCTATCAATTTACCCGAATGGTTTAACTGCATATTTAAAGGCAAATCGCCTAATTGCAAATTACGGCCCGCCGGGCTTAGCTTCCAGCCGTTGGGTAACAACACCTGGTTGGTTTTTTCGATTTTACCGGGCACCTGGGCCCGGGCATAACTACAGGCGACTATCAGCGCTATTACCGGAATGATTTTTTTAACGTACCACATAACTTTATTTTAAAATTTCTTTAGCTAAAACTCCAGTACCGTCATTCATTAGGCAAACCCCGGGCAAAGGCAACCTGGCATAAAGCCAGGCTGCCAAATAGCGAACCGGTAAATAAAATATTTAAATTTTTTATATTGCAGGGTAACTTTTTTTAACTAATGAGTTATTTATCATCGTCATCATCCTTTTTCTTTTCGAGGATGACAAACGCACTGTGTTTAGGCGCGGGCATTACTGAATTTTCGCCTTTTACCGATTTCCATATTACGTCGTTCATATCCCTGTCCGGCACTTTATCTTCATTTGCGAGGTTAAAAAATTCAGATCGCTTGCTGCTTTCATTTACCGCTACATTGCGCGCATCAATACTAACCTTAGCGGGTATAGCTTTATAAGGTGCCAGGTTGGGTTTATTGATAAAACAGGCGTACATTGGCAGGGCGGCTGCATCATACTGGCTCATTGGCGGCAGGCCTAATATCAACTCCATGGTACGCAGCATGCCTGATGTAGAATACATGCTATGAATTACCTCGTTGTGTTTTACAAAAGGGCCTGCAACGTAGGCAGGCGAACGGTGCGCATCCACATGATCAGGGCCCGACTGCGCATCGTCTTCCAGTATGAAAACAACCGATTCTTTCCATATAGGGCTTTGCGATAAATGTTCAACAATGCGCCCCACAGCCAGGTCATTATCAGCTACAGAGGCGATAGGTGCGTACTCTCCGATTTTTTGCCCGCTGGTATGGTCTTCACTAATGCGCAAGGTGTTGAATTGCGGCACAGCGTTAATAGTTACCAGCGAATCAAAGTCATGTATCCAGGCATCGGCACGTACCTGGTCCTTGATCTTCAAGTTAAAACCCGGAGAATGAGGACTCATGTGACCCTGAAGAGACTTAATAGTAGCCCGGTTATATGATCCAAATTCACCATAGCTTCTGTAGGTTACACCAGCACGTTTGCAGTAATCCCATATAAAGCCATCATTCGGATTTGAGCCCGTGCCTGCATACGCAGGGCCGCGGGCACCATAGTTGGTTGGCCATGTTTTTTCTACTACATCAGTAGCATAAGCACCCATGCTCCAGTTATGGCCATCTTCGCTGACCTCCGCATCCACATAAAAGTTATCCAGCAGCACAAACTGCTTAGCCAGCGCGTGCTGGTTTGGCGTAACGTTTTTTCCAAAAATGCATAAAGAACTATCACCATCACCTTCGGGCACATCGCCCATAACCTGGTCATAAGTGCGGTTTTCTTTGATAATATAAAACACATATTTGATCGGAGATTTTTCGCCCAGCTTGCGTGGGATTGGATTGCCCGCTTCGCCATCTGCCTCTGCGGTTCTTTTAGTTGTAAAAGGCGTATTCGCGTATACTTGTTTGGTGTAAGCTTTCAACTGCTCTGGCTTAGGCTCATCAATAAATGATAATGCGCCTTTAAGCAAGCCGCCGCCAATGTACTGGACCATGCTATTAGGAGGAGGGCCGATGTGCTCGCCAACGGCATTTTCCTTTGATAAAGGCTGTGGGCCAAGTGGGTTTGCTTTGGATGTCAAACCTTTTCCGTTGGTAACGATGATCTTACCGGCTACCGTTTTTACGTTGGTTGGATACCAGCCAACCGGTATAAATCCCAGGCTATGGCTGTTACCGGGTTTAGAAACATCAAAAACCGCCAAACAATTATTATCCGCATTAGCAATGTACAAGGTCTTTTCATCTGCCGACAGTGCCAATCCATTTGTAGTTGAACCAACAAGTTTGGTTGGATAAAGTACAGTTGAAATAGTTTCAATAACTTTATTGGCTTTTGTATTGATAACAGATACGGTATTATCATTAGCATTAGCCACAAAAAGATAAGCGCCGTTTTTGTTTAAAAGTAATTCGTTGGGATGATGTCCACAATCAATAGTTGTTGTCACACTTTCGGAAACTGTATTGTAAACAGCTACCCCTGTACCGGCCCACAATGAAATATACAGCGTTTTTTCATCGGGCGACAACACGCAATCATAAGCAATGCCGGATAATTGCACCTTTTTTATGATGGCCTTGGTAGACGGTTCTATAACATATAAAGAACTATCTCCTTTAGTAATGGCATACAGCCGGGTATTGCTTCTATTAGTAACAATCCCCGTTGGACAAATGATCTGTTTAGGCCATGGTTGGCCTAATTTTATAGTATCCGCTTTGCCCAGCTTATCATTCAGGATGGGGAAGTCCAGCACACGGTTATCATAGCCACCCGATACATACAAGTGTTTTTCATCATGGCTGAACGCTAAACCATACCATGATTTAGCTAATTCCCTTTCATCAAGCAGCTTTTCGCTTTTTGGATCAATCAATTGTACCGACTGTGTGCTTTGACCGTTGTTGGTAACTGCCATTAATTTGCCCGTCGGGCTTACCTGGATATTTAGTGGCAAGTCGCCTAATTGCAGCTGCCTGCCCGCCGGACTTAATTTCCAGCCGTTGGATAGCAAAACCTGGTCGGTTTTTTCGATTTTACCCGGCACCTGTGCCCGGGCGTTGCCGTAAGCGATCAACAGACCTATTACCGGAACAATTTTTTTTATTGACATCTTCATCTTCATACTATTTTAAAATTTCTTTGGCTAAAGCCCCTGTCCCATCGTTTGGCAGGCCTTTTATATCCAATATCTTTGTCATTACATCATAAACTTCTACATTTTCAAACGAAGGAATTTGCAGGTGCGTTTTAAACGCGGGCCCCCATGCAAAAAAAGTGGCCTGCACGTCTTTATGTTCATGCGCATCAAAACCATGTGCGCCATAAATAGGATTCTCTGTAAAAACTTTCGGATATTGAGCCACCAGCAATATATCGCCTACGCGGTTATATTTGTCATCCTTTTGGCCAAAACGCATTACTGCCGGCAAATCCTTTTTTAGCACTACATCATAGCCCGGCACTTTTTCGGCTTTCAACTTTTCATACACAGGCATAATATCTGCCGGATTTTTAGCATGCAGGTTAACATAGTTGCCTTGTGAAATGATCACGAACTTGTCTTTATCAATGGATGCCGGAACATGAAGATGGTTTTCCCGGTCAATTTCCATCATACCATGATCGGATACAAAAATGAAGTTTACCGGTACACCTGTCGATTTTGCTGCATCCACCATTTTTCCCACCGCATCGTCAATAAAGGCTACCGCTTTTTGCACTTCGGGCGAATTAGGACCAAAATTATGCCCGGCATGATCAGCATCCGGAAAATAACAGGCAATAAAATGGGGGCGCTTTTCTTCAGGCAAGCTTAACCAATCTTTTAAGGCCTGTGCACGTTCTTCACCCGTAGCATCCTGGTTTTTAATGTGTTTGTAAATGTAGGTCAGGTGAATATTTTTAATAGCAGGCTCGGTATCAATATACCAAAAGCTTGCTGTGAGCATTTTTTGTTTTTCGGCTGTTACCCAAATAGGTTCTTCGCCAAACCAGCTACCATCGCTTGGTTTAAACATTTCCTTACGGGCAGGGTCATAAAACTCATTACCCACGATGCCCGAATGCGACGGATATAACCCGCTGAGCAAAGTAAAATGATTGGCATGCGTTGATGCAGGAAACGAAGGATACATTGATACCGCCCTCACGCCTTCTGCCGAAAACTTCAGCAGGTTTTTCGCCTGGTATTTTTCGGCATAGTCCCACCTGAAGGCATCAGAACAAATAAGCACTACATAGGGCTTACCTTCCTGCCCGGGGCTATTTTGCCGCCCGGGCTGTATTTTGTATTTCGGCGTATCTGTTTGCGCAAAAACAGATTGTGTAAGTCCTGCAACGCATAAGAGCAGGCAGGCTAATAAAACATTTATCTTTTTCATGAATTGTCGTCTTTGGCTTTTGTAAAACATATTTGTTATTCATTATCATCGCGGCTGGGCGAAAACGTATTGACGCGATTAAATCCATCACTGTATTAATTATTTACAGGTTGCGTTTAATGACGCTGATCAAATTTTTAAAGTTTGCTTGTATTCAATTTAGGGTTTCGGCTTGCGTTAACCTGGTAAGTATTGACCTGGTTATCTGTACCTACTTCAACTATCCGGTACCCTTTATACTCCGTTCCCCAGTTACCACCGAAGTGCGAATCAAATAGATGGGGTAATTTACCTGTATAGCGAACACCGTCTAAAGTATGATCATGCCCATGGAATACGGCTTTAATATTTGGATAGCTATGCAGCAATTCAATAATTTCAGGGCAATCCACAAAAATTGTTTTCTCGTCAGGCAGCACCCATTGATGCGGTGGAATATGCAGTATTACAAAAACAATATTTTTGCTTTTAAACTGATCCAGCGAAGCCTTTAAAAAATTATAATCAGGGCATACGTATCCGCCTTTTGTATCGGCGGTATTAGCAAATACAAAACCGATGTCCCCTTTGTCTACAACATACTTGTCTTCGTAGCCAAAAACGCTCTTCCATACTGCCGCATCTGCAAAGTCATGATTACCCGGAATGGTGTGATAAGGTACCGGTAATTTATCCAGGTAGGTTTCCTTAACCTTTTTCAATAAATCCGGCCGGTTATGCACCAAATCGCCATTAATAATTATCAGGTCCAGGTGGTTATCATGATGCTCTTTGTTTAGCCAGCTAACCAGGTCGGTATAAAATAAATCCGACTCTGTATCCGGTTGTGCATAATGCCCGTCCGAAGCGATGGCAAACCTTAATTTAAAACTTCCGGCATTGTTTACCGGCGTAGTATTTTTTTCTACAGCAAATGAATTAACAGCGGGCAATAAGCCGATACCTGCCATACTTACTATGCCTGATTTAATAAACTTCCTTCTATCACTCATAAAATTCTTATTGATTCATTAATCATATTATAAAACCCCTAAACAATACCCGCTCCCGATTTTATGCCTATTGTCATATCCTATACCTATTTTCTGTTAATTTCATTTTCGTCCAAAACTTCATTTCCGGCTCCACGATAGGAATAACCGCCCATTGTAAATGCCAATATCTTCAATAACCCAAGCCAAACCGGCATTTCTATTTGCTTACCCCTATAAGCATTTTTTAACTATAAAAATTAAAATATATTTCTTTTTGTTTAAATTTGTTAAAACCTATTAACTAATTATAATATAATTAAAGCTACAGTATAAATCATGTTAGATATTTATAGCAAATACTAATAATTTTCTATTTTAGCCCAATACTTATTACATGAAAAATATAACCGACAGACACCAATTTATTCTTGAAAAATTAAAAAAGGAAGGGAGGGTTAATATCATCGACCTTGTAGAACAAATGGGTGTATCGGGTGTAACAATTAGAAAGGATTTAAAACTCCTGGAGGATAAAAACCTGCTTTTTCGCACGCATGGCGGTGGATCTGTTCATAATCCTTATGCTGCCGAACGCCTGGTAGATGAGAAAGACATGATCAATGGGACTGAAAAAAAGAAGATCGCCAAAGCCGCGATTGACCTTATAGCCCAAATCGATTCCATCATGATAGGCTCCGGCACAACGGCTTATGAATTTGCAAGGGCCCTGCAGCCAACCAGGCCGCTAACCGTAATAACGCCTGCTTTAAAAGTAGGATTAGAGTTAAGCAACCGCCCAAATGTTGAAGTGTTACAACTTGGTGGCCTGGTAAGGCAAAACTCTTCGTCGGTTGCGGGTACTTATGCTTTGCAAGTATTGGAAGATATTTCATGTGGCATGTTTTTTATGGGCGCAGACGGCATAGACATTGATTTTGGCGTGTCTGTAGCAAACCTTTCCGAAGCTACGCTTGACCAAAAAATGATAGAAACCGCGCAAACCGTAGTGGTATTAGCTGACAGTACAAAATTTGACCGGCGTGGCTTAGGCCGTGTATGCAGCCTGGAGCGGATCCAATATATTGTTACCGATAACAAAGTTTCAAAGAACAACATTAAAGCGTTGGAAGACAGAGGAATAAAAGTAATTATAGTTTAATGTCTAAATTACTTATCAATCCTCTTGTCATACCCTCCCGTCTCCCGCAGGGAGTATAAATTTTATTTTCAACATTACAAATCAGCGTTTGTATATCAGTGGATTTTGCTTTTCATCATTAAGCAGGTCGCCAACTTTTAAAGTCTGCAAATAACCATCCGGCAAAATGTTGGGTACGCCGTTAAATACGTTTCCATCGGGCATATAGGCACAGGTCATGGCGCGCCTTAGGCCCGGTGTCATGTTGGCATGTGCCCCATGGATAGTCAGGCCATTATGAAATGAACAACTGCCTGCTTTCATCGGTGCGGCAACCGACTTCGAACGCTTAAACTGCGGGTAAAAGTTAAATATAGTATCCATATTTCTTCCAATGCCTGGGTTTTCAAACGCGGTTTCTCTGTAAGATCCGGGGATAAAAAAAAGACATCCATTTTCTAAGGTTGCGTCATCAAGTGCTACCCAAATGGATAATGCGCGTTTATCTGAAAATGACCAGAACGGCGTATCCAGATGCCAGGAAGTGGGATTTGCCCAGGGGTTTTTAATAAGCGCCTGGTCATGCCATATACGTATCCCGTCAGCCCCCGAAAGCCTTGAAAGCATTTTGCCGATACGTTCATCAAGCATTAATTGTTTAACCTTATCATTGGTTTGCCAAAGGTTCAAAACCTGGTCAAAAACATTATTATAATATTCAGCATCCTTATTTATACCGTCATCTTCACCTATTTTGGACAATTTACCCGGCATTTTTTGACCGTTGCGTTCACCAATCGCTTCGGCAACTGCTTCACGCCATGTCTTCAATTCGTCCGGATTCAAAAAGTCCTCCTTTATCAAATAACCATTTTCTTTATAAAAGCTAATCTGGCTTTCAGAAAGGTGAGAATTCATATTTATTTGTTCCTAAATTGATTTATATAAAACTACTTTATTACCGGCTTTATTCATTGCATAAATTGATTTTAAACTTGTACTTTTTGACATATCCCGGTTAAATTTCAACTTGGATGGTTACCGGCCCTATTAAGCCGGACGGCAGCAAAGGCGCATCTTTTTTAATAGGAATATTGGTATTGGTTAATCTCTTTTCAGGTGGCAACGCCGCGTCACCAATCAACCTGTTCGTCCATAAGTTGATCACCTCAATCTTAATCACATTTTCACCGTTTTTTAATACGGATGAAACGTCTACACGCCACGGCGCTGTCCATACAATCCCTAAATGCCTATCATTTACAGTCACATCAGCAATATTTTTTACTACCCCAAGATCAATAAACACTTGTTTGTGGTGCGCCTCCTTCACAAAGTCAAACCTTTTGGTATAGATAGCTTTGCCCGAAAAGTACTTTATTCGTTCGTCTGTACTCGTGCTCCAATCCTGCAGGGTGGCAAATTCTACCGAAGGAGGGCCTCCCCATTTTGTATCAAATGCTACTATCCACGGGCCAACCATATCCTTAACCGGTTTCAAATCAGGATAGTTGCTCAGTTTATTGGATTGAGGTATTGCAGAATTTTTAGGGAAAAGCACACAATAAGACTGAAACGCGTCGAACTTTAAAGGAACTTCTATCCTGCCGTTTACTACCGTATATCCCACTTTTTTATTTGTAACCGCAGTAACGGGGTTCCATATTTCGGGCGAGCGGTTTTTAACCCTGAAAGTACAGTTAGATGTTACCACTTTACCATGCCTGTTGGTAATGAAGTATATCTCTGCTTCGGGCGTGGTACGATGAATAAAATCTATCCACACATCGCCGTCATTGCTATATTCAAAATCCGGTTGAATACCATCATTTAACAAAACGTCTCTAATGGTTTCTCCAAAAAACACCCTGCCATTACCAAAATGATTTAGCCTGGTATTAACGCCGTCAATATTTCCCCATAACTGTTTAGCAACCAAAGCAATAGATTCATCACAATGCGGATAATTTTTAAGTCCCGAATCTTCTATCGGCGCGTGGCCTATAATAGTAGCTCCTGCTTTTACAAGCTCTGCTAATTTATTTAAAACTACTAAAGGCATACGATTGGTATCAGGCAAAACCAATAACCGGTAACTCATACCATCGGGCAAAACAATCCGGCCATTTTTTACGGATAGGCGGTTTAATAAAACTTCTTCATTACAATCATCATAATCATATCCTTTTCCCAATGAAGGGTTAACATGTTTTTGCCGGGCCAGGTTTGGCGTAATGTCACCGTTGTAAAATAATACATCGGCCACAAATTTGCCCGATCGCAGCAGATACTGGCAACGCCCTACATAGTCAAAAAACGGTTTCGATTTTACCCACCAGGTTACATTTGGCGTAAAGTGGGTGCCCGCACCATATTCATATCCTGGCTTGCCATCTCTGGGGCGCTGCAACGTTGACGTATGAATGGCAATACGGTTGATACCTTCGCAAAAAGCCCTGTCCAATGCTTGTTTAAGCGACCCCGGGTAATCCAGCCAATGCCTTGAAGTGGTAAACGCTTCGGCCGAAGCTGTTTTGCGTCCATAGATATGTGAAGCAGAGGCTGCCATTTTAGTAACTTTATTCTGTCCAAGATCTAAACGGGAAACACCATAGGTTTTATCATCCGTTAGCGTGCTTTCATCCTCATGATTGGGGCCCAGCCAAAATTCGCCCATAGGAAAATCGCTGCGGCCAAGGTTCTTTAACCCATCCATACACATAGTTCCTGAACGGCTGGGGCCTGCAGATTCATTTTGCACGAGTATGCCTTCGCTATGGCAAAGATCAGCGAAGTGTTTATAGTGCTCATCAGCCATGCAATCTCCCAGCGTTTTCCTGTAATCATTTAAAAACCGGTCAGATATATCAGCACTCCCTATAATATAGCCAGATAGTACAGGTAAATAAGGCGTTGCCTCATAACCACGGTATTTTTTAAACTGCTCCAATATGTTTGCCGTCCAGTTGGGGAAACCATCTTCAAAGCTATCATCGCAAAAATATTTTGGCCTGTTTCCTACGCTGGCAGCTTCGTCAAGAAATACCCGGCCTAAATTTTTAAATTGAATGTCTACCCCTTTGCGATCAAACCAATCAACAGATAAACCTGCCCCTTCAGGCTGCGCTATCGACACCTTTGAACCGGTCATTCTATGCCCTGTACGTATAATTTTCCATTTGCCTTCCGGCACATCCCAATCCAGGTATCCGTCCTTAGTTACTTTGCCGGTAAGATCAATTACTTGTGAAACCGCTATTGTTTTATCTGAAGCCCCGTTACGCCACTCGCTTAAAACCGGAGCCATCACATCAACCGCCCTGATAAAGTTACTGGCATCTTTATGATTTGTTTTAGCAGCCAAAACTTTGGCACGATCATCCGCAATACGGCTATCCGCAACGTCAGGCATTGCAACAATGGCCGTATCCCGATAATCCAGCTGACCGAGCGGCAAGTCTATATATTCCTTAAAACCCGGAGGGTTAAATACATTATCGTAACCCGCGCGGTTACCGGGTAAAGGCAATTTCCCCGAGAACTTTTGCGGGCCGCTTACACTTAATTCAGCCTGCAAATACCAGCGCCCTGAATTTTCCGGCGTTATCCACGGCCCCCCCATATCCCAGCCCGAGCAAAGGTTTATGCCAACAGGTATACCATATTTTTTTGCTTCTTTCATAGCGTAGCGGTAAAGTTCCTTCCACCCGGCCGAAAGAAATTTCGCGCCCTGCGGAAAATCAGCACCGCCCAAACCTCCGGCAGAATTTACCAACAAAAGCTCGCCCATTCCCTTATCTTTATATTCCTGCATCGCCAATGTGATCCCTTCCTTATCAACCAGGCCATTAAACCACCACCAGTAACACGAAGATTTGGTACTGGCAGGCGGCAATGTGAAATTTTGCCTTATCTCATTAAAACCGGGCGTAATGGCTGCAGCATTATTTACAACAGCCGCCACACTTTTTGAATTTAAAAGCGGAACATTTGCAGCTGCAATTGAACTGAATTTTAGAAATTTCCTCCTGTTGATCTCCATCTTAAGCTTATGATAACTTAAAAAACACGCTTATTTAATACGGTAGAAAAGCAAATACTTACATGCGTTACAGGTAAATATTCGCTTACTTGTTTTAGTATTAATACCCCGGATTCTGTGTTAACTGCGGGTTTGTTTCAATTTCTGCAAATGGTATAGCATATATAAGCCTGTCTGGCGTTACGTTATAGCTGGTTGAAAGCAGGTAGTTATGACTTGGCAATGTTTTTAGATTAGCGCCAAATGCATTCATTACCGCTACTGCTGTCCCTGTACGTTGCAGGTAGTGCCATCTGTCATTTTCAAAAGCCAGTTCCACTCTTCTTTCGTTCGCAATTGCGGTTCTTAGCGTAGCTTGGTCGGTAGCGGTAATTGCATGTGTGCCGTTGCCAAAGGCCCTTGCGCGCACCGCATTTAAACTGGTTAGGGCCGTAGCTGATTTGCCCTGCTCATTTTGTGCTTCGGCTAACATTAATAACGCGCCAGCATACCGGTAAATCGGCCAGTCGTCATCAGTCATATTTACTATTGATTCTGTATTTAATACTTTTTTATCAAATGGCCTGCCTACTTTGCCGGGGGCCGGGGTATAGTTGACAATACTCTTATACGCTGATATGGTCATATCCAGGGCCGAATTATACGTACCTTCGGCAACGCCGATAGAGGCATCCAGGCGCGGATCACCCGGCGTATAGGCGTTAATCAGGTCTTGTGTAGGATAGTTCCAGCCACCTGAAAGGCTGGTGGAGGCTATGCCGTTTGTAATTAGCGCGGTATTTGAAGATCTTGGTAAAAATATATAAAGAAAATCGCTTGACTGGCCGGTTGTTGCACTTGCCATGTATTGAACTTCAAAAATAGACTCTACACTATTTTTGTTAGCGGTATTAAATACCGCTGCATAGGTAGGCAGCAGTGAATAACCCTGGGTAGCGAGTGAAGTTAATAATGTTTCCGCTTCGGGGTATTTAAGCAGGGTCATATCAACGTCGGCCATTAACATAGTTGCCGCTCCTTTTGTAGCCACACCGGTTTGTTTTCCGCCTGTAAATGTAACTACGGGCAAATCGGCTATAGCAGCGGTTGCGTCCGTGGTGATCTGCGCGTATACCTGCGCCACACTTGAGCGGGGTATAAAAGCTTGGTTGGCAGTGGTTACCGGCACTATTTGCAATGGCACACCGCCAAAATATTGCACCAGTTTAAAATAGTAAAGCGCTCGCAGAAATTCCGCTTCACCACGAATTTCAGTCCTGGTAGCGGCAGGGATACCGGCCGCAGCGGGTAAAGCTATATTAGTTATAATAATGTTGCACCTGGCTACACCTACATACAAGTCGGTGTACATATCTGCAACATATGAATTGGTGGAATTATCAACAAAATCATGAATATATTCATGGTCAACCGTGGCTCCGCCAATAGATATCGGGTAATAGTCATAGTCAGTATTGTCTGACCGCTCTTCTGACAGCGTCCAGTCAAAATTATATATTGCTCTCAGTGTTACGTAATCTGTAGCCAGGGCCTCTCTGAACTCAGGCTCTGTCTGATAAAAATTGGCTGGGGACGGACTATCCAGTGGTGCCAGTTGTATAAAGCTTTTTTTACACGATGTTGATGCCACTAAAGCAAACAGCATCATTAATATAAATATTTTTTTCATTTTTTGATAGTTTACAGTTCTGAATAATTATTTAAACCTGCTGGATAGCCCCAGTGAATAGGTGCGACTGATAGGATAGCTGTTTTGATCTACGCCCTCACTTATACCGTTTAATCCATTTACACTCACTTCCGGATTACCGCCATCATATTTTGTTATAATGAACGCGTTAGCGACTGAAGCATATATCCTGATGCTTTTTACCACAGATTTATTTTGTGGGTCAATAGGGATATTATAACCCAGGTTAATGTTTTTAGCGGCCAGGTAAGAGCCGTTTTCAATCCATTGGCTGTTTGCATAACGTTGCAGGGCGGTTGTATTTGTCTCTGTTCTTCCAAAAATACCGGCACCGGGATCTGAAGGCGATCTCCAGCGGTCGGCTACGGCTTCCAAAAGGCCGCCACGTGCCCCGTCTAAGTTAGCGGTATAGGCCCATTTAGCATACGCCATGATTTGATTGCCGTAAGAACCATTCATAGTGAAATTCAAATCAAACTTCTTATACCTGAAGCTATTGCTTAAACCATATAGAAACTTAGGGTTAGGGTTACCAATAAAAGTACGGTCATTAGCATCAATAACGCCGTCGCCATTGAGATCTGCAAATTTAGCAACACCAACGTCTGCGGTAGCCAGCGTCTCTTTAGCCGAATTGGCAACGTCCGCCGCGTTTTTATAAAGTCCCTCGAAAACAAAGCCATAAAACATGCCTAACGGATGTCCAATAGCGTTCCGGTTATCGTCGGCAGAAAGCGAAGTACTTTCTACAACATAACCAGGGGCAACCAAATTGGTTACCAGGTTCCGGTCAAAAGAAATATTGAAAGCGCTGGTCCATTTTAATTCGCCGGTTGTATTTACCGTATTTAACGTAAACTCATGTCCCCAAAATCGAAAAGCGCCTATATTATAAGCAACCGACGCAAAACCAGATGACCCGGGTAACTGCCTTGCCTGGATCATTCCTTCAGTTGTTTTTAAATAATAATCATATGTAAGTGATATGCGGTCTTTAAGAAACGATATATCAAACCCTGCATCAAATTGCTTGTTCTGTTCCCATATTAAATCTTGATTGCCTATATTGCTATTGATCAGGCCTTGCTGCAATACATTATTAAAGGTATAGTTATAAGCAGTACCACTGCCTATTGTTGCAACTGCAGGATAAAGAGCCGCGTCGGTAACTGTACTGCCGAAATTGTTATTACCGGTAATACCATAACTGGTCCTGATCTTGAAATAACTAACTGCCGTAAAGGGTTCCATGAATTTTTCATCACTCACTATCCACCCGCCTGACACAGAAGGGAAAATACCATATTGATTATCTGTACCAAAACGGGATGATCCGTCCCTGCGTATCGCGGCCTGTAGCAAGTATTTATCTTTATAGCTGTAGTTTAAGCGCCCTATTGTTGATAAAAGCCCTGATTGATAAATGTCGCTTATGCCCTGGGTAATATTTGTGGCCGCATTTAGGTAAGGTATGGAGTTTGATGAAAACGTGTTTCCTGTAATTTGATTGGTTGTTTCGTTAAACTGTTGGGCTGAATAACCAACTAAAGCTTCCAGGTGATGATCTTTTCCAAAATCTTTCTTATAGTTCAAATAAGCTTCCGCAGTCCAGGAGTAATTATCATTATAGGAGCTGATACCATTAGCTATGCCGGTTAATACGACTGTACCCGGTTCAAAGTAATTACGGATATCATCTACTTTATCAATGCCCAGGTTTGTTTTTAGGGTAAGGCCTTTTAAAATTTCGTAATTTAAATAGCCGTTCGCAAGTATACGCGTAGTATAATAATTATCCTGGGTTAACATATATTGCGCGTATGGGTTAATGTTGGAAACCTCGGGTCCAACATTAACAGTAAGCGGATAGGTACCATCGGGATTAATAGGTACACTTAACGGGCTGGCTTCTGATATGCGCTCCATCAAACCACTAACCCCCTCGGTCGCCATTGAAGTACGGGTGTTGTGATCGATATGATAACTTGGTGCTAAATTAAACCCTATTTTAAGCTTGTTGTTTTCCGATGTAAAATCCTGGTTAATACGCAAATTAAACTGCTCTACATTGGTGTTTATTATTGTTCCTTCCTGGTCTGAATAACCGGCAATAACGGTTGAACTTGAATGTTCTCTTGCTGTGGCAACTGTTAGGTTATAACTTTCTATAGGCGCGGTCCTGGTCATTACATCAAGCCAATTGGTGCCCACGCCATATCTGCTGGGGTCTGCAAAAACAGGGTCGAGTGTAGGATTAGTAGTGGGCTCGTAAGTAAGCTTATCCTGGTAATATTGATTTTCAAACGTTGCAAACTGCTCGGCATCCATTAATTTAAGGCGTGAGTTTTTAGCAACTATCTGGTCGCCATAATTCATATCAAAAGTAACCTGCGAATCCCCTGCCTTTGCATGTTTGGTGGTGATCAACACTACACCATTTGAGGCACGCGAACCATACAGTGCGCTTGCAGCTGCATCCTTTAGTATAGTAAAGGTTTCAATTTCATCTGGATTAATGGTATTGATGCCGCCTGTAACCGGCAATCCATCAACAACAAATAGCGGTTGGTTACTAAAAGATAAAGAAGCCGCACCGCGGATCCTGAAATCAAATCCGCGACCCGGTGCGCCATTATCCTGTACAACCTCCACACCCGCTATTTGTCCTTGCAACTCCTGTGCAAATTGTTGAATAGGCTGATCTTCAAGGTTTTTTGCCTTAAGTTCAGAAATAGAACCGGTAATATCCCTGCGCGACTGAGTACCATAACTAATATCTACCTCTTGCAGTTGGTTATTGGTGTTTAACACAATATTTGAAACAGTTTCTTTTCCTGCTGTTACCTTTACGTCTTTTATCTCAGCTTTTGTGTACCCTGTAAACGAAGCGATGAGCGTATAAGTTCCGGGAGCAAGCCGAAGCGTATAATTACCGTTAATATCAGCGACGACGCCATTTGCTGTCCCGGAAATTAATATAGAGGCCCCGGGCAAAGCTCCGCCAACATCAGAAACGTTGCCTTTTATAACACCCGTATTTTGTTGCGAAAAGCCGGTATGAAATAAGACAAGCAACAGTAAACTGAGTGTTAAATGTTTACCATAAAATAAAGTTTTGTAAAAGTGTTTTTTCATAATATTACTGGTTGATTTAATACAAGCTGTTATTGTAAAAATTAATAATTATTGATTTTAAGATTCGATGTTTAAACTAAGTCAGAAAAGCAATTACGGCCATACATGGCAAACAACAGGAGTTGAAGATCATAATAAAACATTTTTTAATATAAATAAATATCTGCACTGCGTCTATCGAGCGGTAATTAATTTCCACAAAGGTAAATGCTGCGGCATTAAGTTAATGTTACCATTTAATTAAAGTTATTTAAATTAAATGAAACAAAAATAAACATAAAAATAAATATTTTGTAACAATATAACCGATTGGATATTATTTCACATGAGGCTGGCAACGGCGAAATGCCATTAGCTTGATAATTAAGAAATTTCGCATCCAGGGCCGTCTCATTTAACCAGGGCGTTAAAAGCCAAGACGTGGGATTTGATACTTTTTGGTAGGTTATAATTAATTAAACAAAAGTACAGGGGTTACAAAAAATAAAAATGACATAATTGATTTTTTATTTGTACTTTTTGACAAATTGCAACTTAGATCATAGCAGGCAAAATTCGGTGTTAAACTTATTTTTTGGCCTGAATTATTCAGGGAATTCAAAATTTACTCGATAGTCTTTGGGGGGAGAACCAATTTTCGCCTTAAATATTTTAGAAAGATAAGAAGCCGATCCAAAACCGGTTTGGTAAGCAATTTCACTGACGCTTAGATTGGTATTAACAAGTAATTCTTTGGCTTTATCAAGACGCAAATTTAGCAAATACTGGTTAGGTGACTCACCGGTGAGAGCTTTGAAATCTTTTCTAAGCTTGGAATAACTTACCGGAAGTTTTTTCAGTATGTCCTCTAAGCTATCCGGGGCCTGTATTGTTTCGCGAAAAAGGAACTTTGCCTCCTCTATAAAATGCGAGGATGTCATGCCGTCTTGTTTGTTTTTAGTTATGGTATAAATCAAGCCTACTATCTGCAATGCTATGCCGGCTATCATTTGGTGGTAACCAGAAGCGGCCTGCTGCACCTGTTCAATTAACGTATGAAACAATCTCAATAAATTGTAGTTTAGACCGGCAGCCACAAAGGGATCCTGACTGTCGAACTTTTTCATCAGCTCATTTGCGTATGAACCCTTAAAGCCGATCCAATATTCTTCCCATCCGCTTTCGATATTTGGCTTATATCTATGCCAGATACCCGGAAATAATAAAAAGCAATCTCCTGATTTGATATTACGCGCCACCCCACCGGCAGATTCAAAAAAACCAAACCCCTTAGATATAAAAACAATATAATAACCATCAAGTATTCTGCCGGAATTCCAGTTAAAAATATGGCTTTTCGGATGGTTTCCTGCCACCGGATACGTTTGATTGGCATCAATTTTAGTATATCCTACAGTCGTGATATAAAGTCCCCACTCTTCCTCTAACGGACCGGCTATTAAATATTTACTGTAATCTTTCAATTTTTCAATCTGCTGTACTTCAGAAAAGCATCAATACCAAAAACACATTGAGCTGATTAATAACACACAACTCTCCTTTGATCTTTAATACAACTTGCAAAGAAAAAAATACAACATTAACTTCATGTTAACAATCCATTAAGTGATGATCCATTTAGGTTATAAATGTCTGAGGTTGCAGAATAGAGTATATAAATGTAATATTCCATACAAAAATAAAAGCCCCGCGGACATGCGGGGCTTTGCTCCTGACAGTGGTCTAATTTCAAAAAAAATCATTGATAAACTTAGGAGAATTGGAAATTTTGGTGAGAAACTTGACTTATCCCAATTTCAGCCCGACAAAAATTACAAAAATCGAAATTATTAATCTTGCGTATTAATTACCATATGTTAACCCGGTTGTACGCCGATGCACGGAATTTTGCAAGAACAAAAAAGAAAAAAAATGGAACAGAAAAATATTGGATGGATCGGTTTAGGAAAAATGGGTGAACCCATGGCAATGCAGTTGATCAAAGCCGGGTTGAAGGTCACCGTGTTTAACCGTAGTAAAGAAAAAGAAGCAGCATTGAAATCAGCCGGTGCCTTTCCGGCCAACTCGCCTGCCGATGTTGCCAAAGTAAGCGACTTGGTGTTTGTCATGGTCTCCGATGACCAGGCGATCAATGATATTTTTACCGCAGAAAATGGTTTGCTGGACAACGACCTGACGGGCAACGTGATCATCAATATGAGCACCGTATCTTCCGGAATCAGTAAAAAGATGTCCGGCGAAATAACCAGAAAGGGCGGTTTTTATCTCGACGCACCGGTTTCCGGCAGCGTAGGTCAGGCTGAAAATGGCCAACTGGTTATTATGGCTGGCGGCGATGAAGCTATTTTTGAAAAAGTCAAACCCCTGTTTGAACATTTGGGTAAAATGGCGCTCCGCGTTGGCGAAGTGGGTGCCGGTAATTCGGCCAAACTGGTCATCAACACCCTGTTGGCCATACACGCCCAGGCTTTGGCCGAAGCCGTTAATTTTGCCGGCCAATCGGGAATTGAACCCGACGACCTGCTTTCCCTGTTGAACAGTTCCGCACTCGGAAATATATTTATCAAATTTAAAGGCCAGGCCATTCTGGATAACAACTTCGATGCGGTCTTCGCCCTGAAACATATTGCCAAAGACCTCAGGTTGGCTAAAAACGAGGGCTTGGATGCACCGCTTGGTAACGTGGCTTATGAAACCTTTCAGGCGGCAGAACCGACCTACGGCGAATTAGATATTATCGGTATCAAAAAACAGTTGGAATAACCAACCCTAACGCATCTGCTTGCGGATGCGGCTGAGCGATTGCGGCGTGATGCCCAGAAAAGATGCAATATCCTTAACGGGAACGCGCAGGGCAATATCCGGCTGCTGTTTTATAAAGAGTTTATATTGGTTTTCCGCTTCCTGCCCCAGGTAACTGTTGCGCACCCTGATCTTTTCGAACAAACCGGATTTTATCGCCTCATCGATGATGCCCTTAAGATAAGGCAGCCGCTCATAAAGCTCTTGCAGCTTTCCCTTCGAAATTTTTAGAACTGTGGTATCACAACAGGCTTCGATCTGCGGCCCGGCAACCGTGCCTTTATCGAAACTCTCTATAATAGTGCAGAATTGGTTTTCCCTGTAGAAATAATGTGTGACATCCATGCCCTTATCGTTGTAACTGAAAATCCGGATCACTCCCTTGCAGACAAAAAATAGCTGATTACAAACCTTTCCACCCCCAAATAGGCTATCGCCTTCCCGCGCAGTTAAGACCTCGAAGTATTGGTCCAGCCAGGCCTGGTCTTCGTCCGGAACAAAACAGTATTGTTGAATATACTCGGTAAGACAGTTGGTCATAAATCGCTATCGAACGGCATTAATTAACATATGGTAACCCCTTCACCCGCAAACCTATGCAACTTTGCTCATATTCTTTAACAAAAATTTAAGTGATGAAAAAGCAATTCAAAATTAAACCATGGCGGGTAATGATTTTAACCGCAGCGTTGCTGATAAATGCATTTTATGTCCTGAAGGCTCAAACAAAAGACCAGGTGACCGAAGACCGGGGTAAAGCCAACCCGGCAATCCACTGGCCAAAGGGATTTTCGCCCAGAACGGCCGACCTGTATGCGCACAATGAAATTATCATTAATGCGCCTGTAAGCGTCGTATTCCGTCATATCCAGGAGGCTACCAAATGGCCGCAATGGTATTCAAACTCTAAAAATGTTGTTATTCATAACAGTCCCGACGGCCTATTGAAAGCAGGAACCGAGTGGGACTGGGACACCTTCGGCGTACATATCAAAAGTCGTATCAATGAATTTGTAGCGGACAGCCGTATCGGCTGGTATGGCAACGGTACAGGCATGCGGGCTTATCATACCTGGTATTTGGTACCTGAAGCCAACAAAACACATGTCATCATGGAGGAATGTGTTTACGGTAACGGCGCAAAAAAACTGCGCCGGACTGACCCGGTCGTAATGCACCGCGGGCATGACCTGTGGAATAATAAGCTGAAAAAGTTATCTGAAAGGAAATAATTTGCTTGATAATTTAAGAAGGAACTAACCCGCTGTCCTAAGTATATTTACTTTGGACTATTATGTCCGTAATCTTCGACGATAGTGAAAGATCCAAATATCATATCATAAAAAAAGCCCCGCAGACATGCGGGGCTTTTTGCTCCTGAGGCTGGGCTCGAACCAGCGACCCTCTGATTAACAGTCAGAAAATGGCAGTTTTCGATATTTGTTGTTTTTTATTATTTATTGATAATCAACATTTTAACTGTTTTTGACTTACCGATATTTATCGATTTTTACCGTTGTTTTGGTCAAAAGTATGCAAATAATATGCAAATTTTTGGAAGCAAAAAGCGCCTTAATGATATTAAAAACACACATTATTCGTATATTTGAAAAATAAAGTATGCAAATTTTCGTGAAAAGATGGAAAAGATAGAAAAAAAGGCGCTAATTTCACTATATCTTGATACTAGAAGAGAATTGTCTGACGGTACTTACCCTGTAAAAATCCAGGTGTTTTACGGTAGGCAAAGGCTTTTCAATACCGGCACTTGTGTTTCGGCTGAAGACTTTGATGATTCTTATAAAACGGCTAAGCCAAAGGGTGATCGTTTAAAAGAATTAAAAATCGAGCTCAACTCAATCGAAGCGAGGGCCAATGAAGTCGTTGATGATCTGAAGATCTTTACTTTTGAAAAATTCGAGAAGATGTTGTTTGCCACCAAGCAATCTTTAACAAATATTATTGACCACTATAACAACTATATCAAGGAACTCGATAAAAATAATCAAACAGGTACATCATCCAGTTATTTTTGTAGCATTAATTCTATCAGGCAGTTTATTAATGATAGCCGTAGAAATCCTATCGAGGTCATAACGTTTGACATGATCACACCAGAATTCCTTAACAAGTATGAAAACTGGATGATCGCCCAGGATAGAAGCAGAACAACAGTTGGTATCTATCTAAGGACTACCCGAAAGATATTTAATCAAGCCATAGAAGATGGAATAATTGACAGGGAGATTTACCCCTTCAAAAAGTACAAGATCCCCACAGGCAAGAATACGAAAAAAGCCATTGAAGCTCCCGATCTTAAAAAACTGTTTAATGCAGATGTAAAAGGAAATATTTTCCAGGAAAAAGCAAAAGCCTTCTGGTTTTTTAGTTATCAGTGTAATGGAATGAATATCCGTGATATTTCTGAATTAAAGTTTAGGGACCTGAATGGCACTTACTTCTCATTCCTTAGGCATAAGACGATAAGAACGACCAAAGAAGATCCAAAACCGATCATTGTACCGATTACCGCTTATGTCAAGGAGGTACTTGAAAAATATGGAAATAAAAAGGGTAAGCCAAGTGACTATGTTTTTCCAATTTTCTCCCCTGGCATGGACGCTAAAGAACGTCATAAAGCCAATCAAAACTTTGTTCGCTTTATTAATCAGCACATGAAAAAGCTGGCCAATGCCAATGGTATGGAAATCAAAGGCACCATGGAAGCCAGGCACTCCTTTACCACCCAGGTTACCAGACGACAAGGGATGGAATTTGCGCAGGAAGCATTAGGTCATACAACCCTTGCCACAACACAAAATTATTGGGCCGGATTCCAAAGCGAGACCAAAAAAGAGATGGCGGATATGCTAATGAATTTTGATGAACCGAAGAGTAAAAGAACTACAGTCCCTTTAAAACGGGTTGCAAAGCGGGTACGCGTTTAGCGACCTGACTACCGTCCTTCTTTTTAATGCAATTCCTAATTATTAGGGCAAGTGAGCTTCTGGTTTGCCCTTCATTTCCTGTTCAACCAAATGAGCCAGGAATTTTGCAAACGGTACAATATCCTGTTCAGTACTTGCTTTTTCCAGTGCAGCCATATAGGCGTTCCTTTGTTCAACAGGAATAACTGTCCAGGGGTAACCACCGGACGCGAGCATGGTATTCATTAAAAAGCGCCCGATACGGCCATTACCGTCCATATAAGGGTGAATAAAAACAAATAAGAAGTGACCCAAGACTGCCCTTACGCTGGCTTCGGGTTCTTCCGCCAATAATTCAAATAAAACAGGCATGGCATCCCGCATGGCATCCACATTCAGCGGCGTATGTTTCGAACTGGTTATAAACACCTGATTATTGCGGTAACCGGCCAGGTCTGAGGCTTTTAATATCCCCGCTGTTACACTCGGATCGAACAATTCACGATACCAGCCCGGATGATCTTTATCCGATCGTTCGCCAGGGTTGTTCCCGTTCAGGATGCTGCTGATCGTGTCTTTTACTTTCTGAAAAGCCTGCCAGTATCCCCTTGCTGCCATGGCATCCTTTTGTTTTTTATCATCCGGATTCGAATCCTTATCCCAGGCCCCGCTGCTCACCCTTTCGATGAGCTCTGGTGTGACCCGATATCGTTCAATTGAAAGTGAATGATAGGCGTCAGTGACAAATACGTCATCGATATGTTTCAGGTAAGCGTCCTTATCCTTAGGCATCCCTGGCGCTGCCGGGAAATTTTTGATAACTGCTGGCCTCATCATTTGCCACATTAGCCGGAGGCGGTTAGCATAAGGCGACCTTTCTCTTGCTGATAATTTGATAGTGATCTTTTCATCAAAAGGGTCTAGTTCGCGCACCGTATAATCGGCAGAACGCATAGCACCAAGAATATCGTCCGCGATCTTATCCCGACCTATATTTCTGAAAGCACCGGCTAACCTCCCAGCGATAGAAGCGTGACCATTATCCAGCAATACCGGCAACAGTTCGGAGGCATCCCTGATCAATGACAGCACGGTTCGCGCATCAATCGGATTTCGTGCATAAGTGTTAGCGGATGCATAGATCAGTGCTCCGGGAAGGGTATATAGCCGGATACCGTTTTGCTCCATTCTTAAGGCTGCATCAGGAAGTTCCGCTTTGAGGTTAAACAAAGTCGTATGGAAAGGCAGGTTGGTTACTGTATTATTGGCCTGCGGCGACTTGATAATCAGTTGAAGCGGTACGGTGTAATTGCCTGAATGCAGTTGCAGGGATTGCTCCGCTGAAATGCACCAATCTGCACCGTATTTGAATTCCAGAAATTTAGCACAAAAGTCCCAATATGAAGTGTACCAGGAGGTGCTGTCCCCGGGACGTTCCTCGGGGTCGGCAGGTATGTACCATCCTTTAATAATCTCCTTAAGAAACCCTTTTTTGACCAGTAATACACGAATAGAATTTTTCGGTAATTCAGAAGTATGTATCGCGACAACCCCTTCAGCCTGTAATTCCTTTAATACCGTCAGTGCTTCAACTAAGCGCTCTCTTGGTGTTGCCATAATTCAGTTTGTCATT
>Ga0302309_10000847_pt1 | contig 31841 bp, 19 predicted proteins | sample III_Palsa_N1_1_FD_200453 | JGI IMG/M metagenome (GOLD analysis project Ga0302309, IMG submission 200453) | Peat permafrost microbial communities from Stordalen Mire near Abisko, Sweden - III_Palsa_N1_1 | ecosystem: Environmental > Terrestrial > Soil > Palsa > Peat permafrost | place: Sweden... | reverse complement strand
ACTGGGATCCTGTAAAAAAGCTATATGCCGATACAGAAGACAAAACAATGTTCTCTCAGCATACAAATTCTTTAGCCATACTTACGGGCATGGTGCAAAATGCCGATTTATCTTTGCTAAGTACAAGACTGTTAACCGATGCCACCTTAACACAATGTACCATCTACTTTAAATATTATATGAACCAGGCGCTGGTAAAAGGTGGTTTGGGGAACGATTATATGAGTTGGCTGGATGTATGGCGCAACAACATAAAAATGGGATTAACAACCTGGGCCGAAATATCTGACCTGCAATATACCCGTTCCGATTGCCACGCCTGGGGCGCCAGTCCTAACATTGAGTTTTTTAGAACGGTATTGGGAATTGACAGCTATGCGCCTGGATTTGCTAAGATCAAGGTAGAGCCACATCTGGGTACTTTAACCAGTGTAAGCGGTGACATGCCGCACCCTGCTGGAAAAGTTTCAGTTAGTTATACGCTGAAAAACAACAAGTGGCAAATAGAGATCAGCCTCCCACAAAAGACATCGGGAATATTAGTTTGGAAAACCAAAACTTATGTACTTAAAGGTGGAGAGAATTCGTTTGTGATGTAAGTTAAAAACCCTCCAGGCCGAAGACCCGCTTATACGAATATCCTTTTCCCGGGGGTGCCGTGTTTTTCCCGGAAGTCTTTGGGTACACTCCCTTTTTTCTTCTTGAAGATCCTGTTGAAGTTGGATATGCTGGTAAAGCCGCAATCAAAGGCAATTTCAGCTATCGGGGTGGTCGTATCGATCAGCATTCGGGAGGCGTGCCCTATCCGGATATCGTTCAGGAAGTCCACAAAGGTAACGCCGGTCTTTGTCTTGAAAAATCGGCTGAAAGCCGTCTCGGTCATCTCTACCAGTTCAGCCGCTTCTGCAAGCCGGACTGTCCTGTGAAAGTGCCCGTTGATGAATTCAACCACCTTTTCCACCCGGTCATTGTCCATAAAGATCAAATCCGTATTGTAATTGACTCCCCCCGATAAGGTCCGGGAATCGTGGGAGATGGATAGCTCATGGAGGATCATCATCAATTCCATGACAGACTCGAAGCCTTCTTTTTGATCGAGGTTTTTCAACCGCGGAGAGATCCGTTCGATGGTTTTTCGGGAAAAGGAGATGCCGTTGAGGGACTGTTCAAAGAGATTCCGGATAAAATTCATTTGATTCCTTTTCAGGAAGACTTCGTGAAACAGGTCCTTGTGGAACTGGATGGTGATCTCCAGGATCTTTTCACTTTTGCATTTATGCGTAAACCAGGCATGGGGAATATTGGGCCCGATCAGGACCAGTTCGATATTGTCGATCTCTTCTACGCTACTCCCGACGATCCGCCTTACACCTTGGGCGTTTTCTATAAAATTAAGTTCGTACTCCTCGTGATAGTGTACTGGAAAATTAAACTCCGTTTTATGCCTGGAAAACAGAGAGAAACAATCTGCCTTTGTAAGCGGGGGACTCTCTTTTAAAATAGATCTCGACATAGCAACTTTAAAAATAACTGGTACTATTTTGCTGGTACAGGTTAAACTTCGGGTATAAAAGTATATAAAAAATGGCTAAAACGTTTATATGACTGTTTTTAATCGTCAGCTTCTCTTTTCCGGTGAAAGGCTCGTGGGCCGGTAGGCGACAAAGGCCTTGTGGATGCATAAAAGACATAGAGACCAACGAGCATCCATAGAATGGAAATAAATTGGGCCTGGCTCAGCGTCAATCCCAGGAATGAATGAAGGGGATTGACGCGGATGAATTCAATGGCAAAGCGTTCCGCTCCTATGAGCAGGGCATATACAGCAAACAGGAGTCCCGGGCGCGTGATCCTCCGCCTCAGGGCCCATAGCAGGCCAAACAGCAGCAGACAAACAACGGCTTCGTAGAGAGAAGTTGGAAAAACCGGGTAGATCAATTCATTGCAATAGGAGCCCGTGCATCCAGGTATATAAATTCCTTCATGCAGCACGTTGTGCGGGTACCGGGAGCTCCAGGCCCAGGCAGGCGCCCAGTCCATCCACCGGGGTTTCGGCATTCTGTTGACGATACCCCAGTCCCCATCCCCCGACAAGTGGCATCCCATCCGGCCCAGACCATAGGCCAGCATCATCCCCGGACTGCCGATATCCGCGGCCACCGCGAAGCTGATCCCTTTTTTGCGGGTGATATACAGATAGGTAAGCGCCCCGAAAACAAGCCCTCCATAATACACCAATCCATTGTACGACAAAAGCCAACGAAAAGGATGTTCAAAAACACCGTGTACATCCTCCAGCTTGGCAAACAGCAATGCGCCCACAAATCCCGTGACAGCGCAACAAAGCAGCAATTGATCCATGAGGCGCGAGACGTGGATGGGAGGAATGACTTTGGTAGTTTTTTTGCGCTTGAATTCCAGCGTGAATATCCAATAGGCTCCCCAGAAAGAGAGCGCCATGACCACTCCGAACGTGGGAATGGGGAGGGGCACATTGAGGCCTGTCAGGTAATGGATCAGATAAGTCAGGGAAGGGAACATGCGAGTCTAATAGTACTATTTTGTCTTCTCAAAACAGCATTTTGGTTGAGAAATGCTCAATTCCGGTCGGCAAATAGATTCCCCTGCAAGTTATGAAACCATGGACAAACAGGGCTTTTCGCTTTTTACAGGAAAGAAGAAGTGGTACTATTTTGCAATCATTTAGCTTGTATCTGGCAAAAAAGTATAAAAAAAATTTGCTAAAACGATTTTTAATTCTAATTTTATCCGACAAACAGATGATTGCACTTTTTTGAACAGGAATTATTGACCGACTAACGACCTTTTTCGCCAAAACATTGCTTGATATGAAGAAATTATGCTACCGCCCGTTTTCTTCCCCTAACATGGAATGCTATAGTCCCGGGGTCATTCATCGCCGCTAAAGGGGCCCTTTTTTCGATACTTTTTATCCTTTGCCTGGCCGGGCCCGTTCGACGACGGGCGCCGATTGGATTTCTATTTGAAGTCAGAACCCATTAACTGTAATTTTCTTATAATGAGAAAAAATGCTGCACTCTCCTGTGTCCTTTTAGTATCCATCATCCTGGGTACGGCTTGCAAAAAGAATGGATTTCTTAATGCTACAGTTACTACCAACTTAGACTCCACCGTTGTCTTTACGGACAGTACTTATGCGATGGAATTCCTGAATAATATTTACACGAATGTTGGTTTCGCCACAGACCCGAAGCGGTTCAATGGTGGATCCTATGAGGCCGGCCTGGAATCGGCCTGCGATGAGGCAGAAGGCCCGAATGCGTCGAGCTCTAACGGGTTCACGATGTTTGCAACGGGCACCGTAACGCCCACGATTATTCCTTCCGACTCCTGGTCCGTACCCTATTCGATGATCAGGGCCGTCAACCAATATCTGCAGCACCTTCCTATTGTTCCGTTCAACAGCGCGCTGAAAGCGGAAACGAAGGCGGAAGCGCGGTTTCTAAGGGCCTGGTACTATTTCATCATGCTGGAACACTATGGAGGGGTGCCGCTCATAGGCGATACGGTATATACAGCTACCTCCGGCATTTCCTCTGTCCGCAGCTCTTTCAGGGCCTGCGTGAATTACATCGTTTCGGAGTGCGACTCTGCGGCGGCCTACCTGCCGACCACCCAGTCGGGGTCGAACTACGGCCGGGCCAGCGCAGGCGCTTGCCTGGCGCTGAAATCCCGGGTTTTATTGTATGCCGCCAGCCCCTTATTCAACAACGGTGGGTTTGCACAGGGAACCGCCCTGGACTCTATTGTGGCCTATCCCGATGCGGATCCGGCAAGATGGACGCTGGCTGCCAATGCGGCGCAGGCGGTGATCAATTTGAATGCCTATCAGCTCTATGTCGATAGCGTCCCGGGAAGACTTGGATACGGGTTTATGCAGATGTTCCTGTTGCGTGTTAACAGCGAATATATCCTGGCGCACATGATGGCTCCCAATACTTACTTGGAAGGTCTGTGGGACGTGCCATCCAGAGGCGGGGGAGGCGGCCCTCACGCTTACCAGGACCTGGTGGACGCCTTTCCTATGGCCAATGGGCTCTCTATCTTCGATCCCAATTCGGGATATGATCCTTATCAGCCTTATCAAAACAGGGACCCCCGTTTGTATTATACGATCATGCACGATTCAACGCTGAGGCCCATTTATGGAGCGAACCAGCCTTCTCCCGTGATGCTCTACCTGAATGCCAATGTCAATCCGCCGGCGGCTTCCAGCGAAGACGCTGTCTACCAGGGAACGCCGACGGGCCTGTACATCAATAAGATGCTTGATACGGCGGTCGTGCAGATCGGGTTGACCGCCTCTCAACGTTGTCTTCCATTGATCAGGTATGCAGAAGTCCTGCTCAATTTTGCGGAGGCCACCAATGAGGCCATCGGTCCGACCCAACAGGTATACCAGGCGGTAGGGGCTGTTCGCCAGCGGGCAGGCCTGAGGCCCTACGATCTCCCTTCCGGTCTTAGTCAGTCTGAGATGCGCCTGGCCATCCAGAATGAAAGGCGAATAGAATTTGCTTTTGAAGGGCTGCGTTTTTTCGACGTAAGGCGCTGGCTGATTGCCGACACCTCACAAGACCAGATGATGCACGGAATGGAAGTGGACAAGAGCACGGCGGCTGGGACCGTATATAAAGTGTTTAATGTCCGTCAGCACAATTTCACGAAGGCCATGTACCTGTGGCCCCTGCCGCTGTCGGAAATAGCAAAGTCTCCGTTGCTCCAGCAAAATCCGCTTTATTAATGCCTAATCCCGGTTTATGAAGTATACGAAACACACGAAACTTATCCTCTTCCTAGGCATCCTGGTCTGGTCGGCCGGAGCCCCCTCCTGCAAGGTTGAAAATAAATTGCACGTGCCCAGCGAGCCATTAAAAACGATCAATGGTTCCTGGGAAATCATAGATGCTACGGAGAATGGTACGGACCTTATGAAATGGTTCGATTTTTCGAAATTCAGGATCACTTTCACGGATAGCACTTATCAGATCGACAGTCTGCTGCCGTTTATGGTGAGTAAAAACGGCAAATGGTCGTTTAATGATCCGCAGTATCCCTTTGCGCTCATATTGACCCCCACGGACAGTGCGGCTGTAACCGCGCCGTTCGTGTACCCCGTCGTCGGTGGTGTCCGCAATATGATCATCACGTTTAGTCCGGGTTGTCCTCAGAATACTTATAAATATACCCTAGCCATGGTCAATCAATGATCCTCTTTCACCAGCGTAAATCTAAAAGCAGATGAAAATCTTCGCCGATAAAAAGCGATTTGGATATATATGGAAGATTACCGGCACGGTGATCATCATCATCATTGTGAGCTGTAGCGTCACCATCAATAGTGTCAACCAGCCCGCCACCATCAACGGCGGGGAGGTGCTTCCCATCACGCTGAATGCGGTCATTTCCACAAATGCCAGCCAGACCTCCAACCTGATCGTGGGGGTGCTTGTTCCAAAGGTTTGGAATGCTTCCACCAATGCAACCGTGACATTCAACAGTGATATTACTTCCGGCAGTCAACCTATGACAGTCATCCCCGCTTCGACCCCTTCACCCAATGGGAATGGCTTGAACTGGCCGACCGACCTGCTGAATACGATCGGACATGCGGGCAACCTGGTGGCCGAATACGAGTGGGTCGCTTTTGCTTCCAATACGGCCTATTCGATTGCCCAGAACGCCAACGTGAATGTAACGGTCAATATCCAGATCAATGTCGGGCAGGCCAACGTCCTGTTCAATATGGCGTACGTGGTAGCGGAAAGCGGCGACGGACTGCACAGTACGGCTTATGGAAATGCGTCTACCTCCTATTACGGCTCATTTTTTCCCGGGTCGGTACGGGTAATGGGGACGGGTACACTGCTTGATTTTATCCATCCGCAATTGTCGGTGATTACGCCCTCCACGGCTTTGGACAACGACATCCTGATCCTTCCCTTTAACAACGGCATAGTGACTACAGGGCTGAGTAATGCATCCCAGGTTTACATATGTGCTACGGGGTATACCAGTGCGGGAGACAGCATAACCGTATGCCAGCCTTCCGCCAAAACGCAATTGGATTCGGCGGGTCTCGGACTCTGGCAGATAGACATGTGGCCCCGGGGCTTTTTCAGCCTGTCGTCAGGTCAGACCCTGGATAGCATGCACTATGTTTTCACCGATCAGACAGGGGCCATACGGGTAGGGAACGGCGGGGGCCCCACTCCCTTTTCATTCGCTTTCAGCTGCCAGTGATCAATACATATTTGTGTCCAATTTAAAACTCCATTATGCTTCACCCCAGCTTTAAAAAATGCCTTTTAGGATTGGTTGGCGCCCTCCTTCTTTGTTTGGAGATCGCACAGGCGCACGGGCATTTTCATAAGTCTTCCCCGGTCAGGGGAACCGTCGTTGACGAATACGGCGTCCCCCTTTCAGGCGTACTCGTGACCCTGAAAAGGACAAAGATATCTGTCATCTCCGGCCAGGATGGCGTATTCAGCATTGATGCGCTGCCTGGTGGAACACTGGTATTCAGCCATCCTTTGTTTAACATATCGGAGTGGAAGATCAAAGCAGACACGGCGATCACTATCCGGCTCTCCGAGCGATACCTGCCTAATCCGGTCAGCCCGGGTAAGGCGGTCGAATATCATGACACCATCTCCCTACCGGCCATACAGGAAGAAAGGATAAATGTTCTATACGGGAGGACTAACGCGGCTTCTTTTTTGGGTTCGATATCCACCGTTGGAAACGAACAGCTAAGCACGACGCCCGCTTCTTCCTACCTGTTCGCCATCCAGGGACGACTGGCTGGCTTAAACCTGGATCAAACGGCGGGGATCCAGAATTTCAATAGCGGTTCGCTCACGAACACCAATACGATCCTGGGTATCTATGTCCCGACCAACAGCAGCGGACCCGGACCTACGGACAATTCTGAATTTAACATGACCCTCCGCGGCCATGCGGGCAGCCAGGGACAGAACCCCATCGCCATTGTGGATGGGGTGCAAAGGGAATGGTATTCCATAGACCCGGAAAGTATAGAGTCTGTCTCGATTCTGAAGGATGCATTGTCGACAAACTTTCTTGGTCAAAACAGCTCGAGGGGCGCCTTGATAGTGACGACCAAACAGCCGGAATCCGGCCCGACCCGTCTGACCATATCGGCCCAGACAGGCCCTCAAACAGCCTTGGGGCTTCCAACGCCTTTACCAGCCTACCAATACGCTTATTTGTTGAACGAAGCGCTGGAGAACAACGGACGTACGGCGGCCTATACGGAAGCGGATTTCAACGCCTTTCAAAAACACACGGATCCCATTGGGCATCCGGATGTCAACTGGTATAATACTATCCTCAATAAGAACCCGCTTTTGTCAAGGATTAACGTGAATGCTGCAGGTGGATCAAACGTGGCCAAATACGTCATCAACCTGAACTACATGGACGAGCAGGGAATGTTTGTCACTTCCAATACCAACACCTACAACACCAATCTGGATCTGCAGCGGTACATGATCAATGCAAAAATTGATGTGAACGTCAGCAAAGACTTCGAAGTGCAGTTACAGGCATTTGGCCGTCTGCAGGACGGAAACCAGCCTGGCGCAGGCGCTGGCACCATCCTGTCAAATCTTCTGAGTACGCCCAACAACGCCTATCCGGTTTATAATCCCAACGGATCATACGGGGGCAATACGAACTTCACGCAGAACTTGTTGGGGCAGGTACTTGGTTCGGGTTATGATCTCGATCACCTACACGATATCCTGACCAATCTGACCCTCACTTACAAGCTCGACAAGATCACCAAGGGGCTTTGGATAAAGGCAGCGGGGAATGTATCCGTACAGGAGGAAACCATTGTCAACCGCAGCCTTCAGACCCCGGTGTTTCAGCAGGTCACCAGCTCCTCCGGGGATACGAGCTATAACCGGTACGGAGCCGCTAATCCCCAGAGCAATACTTTCAGTACGACGGCATGGTCCCGGTATCGCTTCTTTCAATTGGCAGCAGGCTATGACCGCAAGTTTGGGAACAATAGTGTCGGGGCAGAATTGCTGGCCGACCAGAAAAGGTCATTACTCAATTACGACCTGCCATCTGAACTGACCAATTTTGCCGGTAAACTCTCCTACAACTACAAACAAAAATATTTTGCGGAGGCATCCGGTGATTACAGTGGCTATGATCGCTACGAACCTGGCCATCAATTCGGGCTTTTCTATGCAGGAGGATTGGGATGGGAAGTCGCCAAAGAGGATTTTTTCGGAAACCTGTTTCCCTGGGTCGATCATTTTAAAATCAGGGCTACCTACGGACGGACGGGGAATGCCAATGTGGACTATTACGGGTATTATATCTGGAGAGAGCACTACACGTCATCCGCTCCCACCTATGCTTTTGGGAGCAGTTACAATGAAGGAGGGTTTAACGCATTTTCAGAAGGTGGGGCGCCCGGAAGCCAGGAGTTGGCCAATAGCAATGCTACCTGGGAAAAGGCGGATAAGTTTGACGGAGGGGTAGACCTTGTTTTTCTTCATAATACCCTTTCATTCACTGCCGACTACTATCACGAACGATATTTTGACGTCATGCAGCAGCGTGGGGATAATATCCAGCTCATCGGGATCGGCTATCCTGCGGAGAATATCGGTCGGAATCTTTACCAAGGCGCTGAAATAGAGCTGACCTATCAGAACCGGGTGGGCAATTTCAATTATTTCTTTACGGGTAACGCGTCTGTACAACAGACCAAGGTGCTTTATATGGACGAGCAATATGAGCAGAATTCCTGGAACGTCCATACAGGCCGGCCAGTGGGACAGCTGTTCGGATACATTGCCAACGGCCTCTACCAAACGGCAGCCCAGGCCGCTGCCAGTCCGACTTTTGCCGGATATACGCCTCAGGCGGGGGATATCCGGTACAAAGACCTGAATGGGGATGGGGTTATCGACCAGTTTGACCTGGCGCCCCTTGGAAAAGGCAGGCCCCTTATCTACTATGGTCTTACGGCAGGATTTAATTTCAAAGGCATTGAATTCAGCGCGCTGATACAAGGTGTTGGGAACAGGGAGGAGTATGCGAACAGCCAATATATGCAATACGTAAATGAAGGATTTCTGACCCAGGGAAATGTCTTCACACAGGCTTACCAGCAGGTCTTGGGTAGGTGGATACCTGAAAATGCAGCGGTCGCCACTTCTCCCCGCTTGACAGCGGGGGGCAACGCAAACAATTTTTCGCCCGGTTTTGCCAGCAGTTCCTACCTGTTACAAAATGGAAACTACTGGCGCTTGAAAAACATCAGCCTGGGGTATAATCTCCCATACCAATGGCTGAAGCGCGCAAAAATAGGCTCCGTAAAGATTTTCGTCGACGCCCAGAATTTATTTACCCACGAAGCTTATAAAGGGATGGATCCGGAAGTGTCACTGCCCAATTATCCGATACAAAAAGTGGTGAATTTCGGCATTAAGCTCAAGCTGTAATTTAAATCTATCAAGGATGAAACACCGTTTTCAACATATAGTTACCGTTGCAGGATTTTGCCTGGTGGGTACCGTGATCCTGGATGCCTGCCAGAAAAATTACGAGTCAGTGCCTCTTGGTCAAACCGCCACCATTGACGACGTATTTAACAAGCAGGATTCTGCCGGAACCCAGGCTTTATTGTTCCTGGCCAACTGCTACCAGGCGGCCCTTCCCAACGGACACAATAGGGTGGGGGGGGACTACCTGGATGCTGCGTCTGACGATGCGGTATCATCTTCCAGTACGGTTTCGGCTGTTCAGCAGATCGCCACGGGACAATATTCTGCTGCTTCTCCCAATGCCGACGACGATTGGTCGAAGAACTACACCGCTATTCGGGATGCCAATATCTTTATCACTAATATATACAGGGTTCCCCTCAACGAACAGCTTCCCAACGGTAAACCTGCTATTGCAGCCTATCGATCGGAGGCAAGGTTCCTAAGGGCCTGGTCATACTTTGAACTGGTGAAGCGCTACGGCGGGGTGCCCCTATTAGGGGATACGGTTTTTACCATAACGGATAATGCGCAGGTGCCCCGGAACTCTTTTTCAGATTGTATCAATTATATCGTGAGCGAGTGCACCGATATCCAGGATAGCATGCGTACTGAGTCCATGGTCAACGGGAACAGCTATGGCCATATCACCCAGGGGGCGGCCCTGGCATTGAAGGCGCAGGCATTATTATTTGCGGCGAGCCCCCTTTATAATGGGGGCAATATTGATCCCAACAACCCCCTGACCGGATATCCCAGCTATGATATCAACCGCTGGCAATTGGCGGCGCAAGCGGCGCAAACGGTGATCAACCTTGCCGCCTACAGCCTGGTGCCTTCTTTCACAAACGTATTTATCACCCAGGCTTCCCCTGTGGGAAGTAATACTGAATCCATCTTCTGGGTGCAGGTGGGTACCAATACATCGGTGGAAAAGACGAATGCCCCTTCCGGTTATACTTCGGCAGGCGGCAACGGGCAAACCAGTCCTACCCAGGAACTGGTGGATGCGTATCCGATGAGTTCAGGCCTGCTGATCACAGATCCGGCTTCAGGTTATGATCCTTCCAATCCCTACCAAAACAGGGATCCCCGCTTGGCTGCTACCGTTTTTTGTAATGGGGCGTTGTGGCTGGACCGGCCTGTGCAAACTTTTGACGGCGGGCTTGATAAGCCAGGGGGAATCACACAGCAGACCAAGACGGGCTATTACATGCGCAAATTCATGGGTCCTTTCGAAAGCAGCAATCCCCCGGAATATTCCAATACCGTCCATGATTTTATTTATTACCGATACGCAGAGATCCTGCTGGATTTTGCCGAAGCGACCAACGAGTATTCAGGGCCTTCTTCTGCCGTATACGATGTGCTTATATCTCTCAGGCAAAGGGCCGGCATTATACCGGGAGTCAACCAGCTATACGGTTTGGAAGCGGGAATGGACCAGGGCGCCATGCGGTTGGCCATACAGAATGAACGACGCATAGAAATGGCCTTTGAGGAACATCGTTTCTGGGACATCCGGCGTTGGAAAATAGCAGCCCAGGCATACAATACCACTCCATTGCAGGGACTGGACATCCAGCAGACCAGTGCGGGTTTGCTTATCTACAACCCGATATCGGTATTGACGACGACCTTCTTTGATCCCAAGATGTACTTCTATCCAATACCCTACAGCGAAGTGGTTAAAAATCCTCAAATGAAACAAAATCCTTCCTGGTAAACCATCACAATCACCCACCTAACTTTTCGGATATGAATAAGCTATTGATATACCTGTTGATAATGGCCCTGGTTCTCCCAGGCTCTGCCTGGGCGCAGGGTAGGACAGTCGCGGGCATTGTCAGGGACAGTTATGGACCGCTGCCAGGAGCTACCATCGCGGAAGTCGGCATTCCCAGGAATTCCGTACCCGCCGGTCCCAAGGGGGAATTCAGGATCGTGCTTAAAGGCACGTCGAATACCCTTGTTGTCAGTTATGTCAATTATGTCAGGCAGCAAATACCCCTCAAAGGAACCAACAATATTGCGAACCTGGAGATTAAGCTCGAGCAGAATACGTCGGGTATGGATGAAGTAACGGTCGTAGGTTTTGGCGCTGCCAAGGCAAGAACGACAATGACCGGCGCGGTCAGTTCCATTAATGCAAAGGAAATAGAAGACGTTCCGACGTCCAGTATTCAAAACGCGCTGGCCGGCAGATTGCCCGGGTTGGTGACGACGCAGCGTTCCGGCCAGCCGGGCCGGGACGCCTCCGATTTTTATATCCGCGGCGTCAGTTCCCTGAACCCCAATGGGAATCAGCCACTGATCCTGGTCGATGATATCGAATATACCTATGATCAGCTGTCACAGATCAACGTAAACGAGGTAGAGACCATTACCATCCTCAAGGACGCCTCTTCCACCGCCATTTATGGGATCAAGGGGGCTAACGGGGTTTTGTTGGTCACGACAAAAAGAGGCGTAGCCGGCCGTCCGAAGTTTATCGTAAGGACAGAGGCCGGGGCTCAGTCACCTGTGAGAACACCCAATTTCCTCGACTCCTATCATTCGGCCCTCCTGGTAAATGAAGCCTATAATAACGACGGCCTGACCCCTTTGTATACACAAAACGACCTGAACCTTTTTAAGAGCGGAGCAGACCCCTACGGGCATCCGAATGTGAATTGGTACAAGGCCACCATGGCGCCGGTAGCTTTGCAGGCCAACGCGGACCTAAGCGTTTCCGGAGGAACCCACAACGTGAAGTATTTTATATCAGGCGGCGCCTTCACCCAAAATGGAACCGTTAGGAAATTCGACGCCGACCAAGGCGACGTGAATGCAGACGGAGTCAACTCCAATTATTTTTATAACCGGTATAACGTTCGCGGAAACCTGGACATACAGGCCTCTAAGAACTTAGCCATAAGAATGGATGTGACCACCCGCTACATGGATATCAATCAATCCTCGAATGTCAACGTACTGGGTGATATCTATAATTACGCCGACTATCATCCATTTTCCGCGCCGCTCATCAATCCAAACGGCAGTTTTGCCTATGCCTACGATACGCAAAGCCAGTTGCCCACGCTGAATGCCCTGTTGGAATCGGGAGGGTATACCAGGGACCGGAGGACTGACTTTAATACCTTGCTGGGTTTTGATGAGAAGCTCAACGATATTACTCCCGGCCTTACCCTGACAGGTCGCCTGGCTTACGCCAGCCAACAGGAAAGCGTATTGTCGCTCAATCATGGATTTGACGTGCCTCCCAGCTATCACTATGACCCGGTGAACCAATCCTACACACTGAATACCGGACCCAACAGCGGGGGATATGTAGAAGGGAACTGGGTTAATTCGGGATATACAGACCTTGACATTCAAACGGTCAATGCGCAGATCTTCCTGAACTACGACAGGACCTTTGACAAGGTGCATCATTTCAGCTCTCTGTTACTATGGAATCAACAGACTGAGCGCGACGACGCAGCCACTAACCTTTTCGGGCAGATCGTGTACGGGCAGGTACCCCAAAAGTACAGGGGATATTCTTTGAAGCTGGGATATGATTATAAGCAAAAATACCTTATCGATTTTAACGCAGCCTTCAACGGCTCGGATCGATTCCAGGCCAGTAAGCGCAACGGATTTTTTCCTGCGGTAGGGATAGGCTGGAACCTGGCGAAAGAAAAATTCTTTGGGGAACTTTTTCCCATGCTGAATCTGTTTAAATTAAGGGGTACCTACGGCATAGTGGGCTCTGATGTGGCCCTCGGAAATCAATATCTGTATCAGCAGGTTTACAACTCAGGGGGAGGCTATCCTTTTGGGGCCAGCCAGCAAATAGGAGGAACTATCTATGAAGGGTCCTTGGGCAATAACAATGTGACCTGGGAAAAGTCCAGGAAAAGTGATGCAGGGCTCGACATGAATTTGTTTGGCGATAAGGTCAGTTCTACGACCGACTATTTCCACGAGTATAGATTCAACCAGTTGGTTACGCCAGGTAACGTTCCCCTCATCTTAGGGATAGGACTTTCGCCTTCCAATGTAGGGATCACCACCAACCAGGGTTGGGAGGAAACCCTTACCTATAAAAGCACCGTCGGGAAAATATTCTATAGCCTCGGGATTGTTTATTCGCACAATAAGAACAAGGTTATATATGAAGCGGAGGCCGCTCCGAGATTTCCCTGGCTGGCCCAGACAGGTCACCAGATCAATCAGCCTTTCGGATACGTGTATGAAGGATTCTATACGCAGGCAGATATCAACGACGCCTCTGTGGCAAAGCCGAATACAGCAACTCCCCCCCATGCCGGTGATTTAAAATACAAGGACATTAATAAGGACGGGATTATCGACCAAAATGACGAACAGGCTATCGGAAGACCGAACATCCCTAATACGACGGTGGGGCTCCCTATCAAGCTCGGGTATAAAGGTTTTGATTTGAGCGTGTTGTTTCAAGGAGCCTTTCAATATAGTCTCGGATTGGCTGGAACAGCGATCGAGCCATTCCAGAGCCAGTGGCAGCCCATTCACCAACGCGCCTGGACGTCTGAAACAGCGAGTAGTGCCGAGTTTCCAAGGCTGACGACCAATCCTACAACCATCAGTAGTCCTACTAACTATAATTCTAATTTTTGGCTGATCAATGCCTATTACGTCCGCATGAAGAGCGTGGATTTATCATACCAGCTACCTAAGAGCCAACTGCCCTTCCATATCAGCAGTGCCCGTATATACCTGAGCGCCTACAACCTCCTCACATGGAGCAATGTGGGGAAGAAATACCAGCAGGACCCCGAAGTTCAGTCCAATTCGGTAGGCGATGCATACCTGTTGCAGAGAGTGCTGAACCTTGGCATACAGATAGGACTATAAAAGGATAAAACCGATGTCAATGAAAAATTGGAGGTGGTGCTGGATATTGTTACTAATCCCTGGAAAAAAAGCCCTCCCCCAGGGAAGGCAGCCCGTAGATTATGTTAATCCGTTTATTGGCGCCAGCACCAGTACTGCAAAGGCTGGCGTGAGCCATGGCCTGGGAAAGACTTTTCCCGGAGCGGCAACCCCCTTTGGACTTGTGCAGCTGAGCCCCAATACTATTACGGGAGGGGATAACGGATCGGGATACAGTTATGAGCACACCAGCATAGAAGGATTTGCTTTTACGCAGATGAGCGGGGTCGGTTGGTATGGCGATCTCGGCAATTTTCTGGTGATGCCTACCAGCGGTCCCCTGAAAACAAGCGCCGGCCGATCGGATCAAATCTCAGGGGGATATAGATCGGACTATGTAAAATCAACGGAAAAGGCAAGCCCGGGCTATTACCGGGTAGTACTTGGAAAATATAATGTCCTGGCGGAAATGACGGCGGCACCGCACAGCGGTATGCTGAGATTTTCCTACTTGGCTGGAGGGCCTTCCCGTATTCAGGTAGATCTCGCCAGAAGGGTAGGAGGAACTTCTACCCTTCAGTATGTAAAGGTGGTGGATAAATATACCATTCAGGGTTGGATGAAGTGCACGCCTGAAGGTGGCGGCTGGGGTGATGGAGATGGGAAAGCCGACTACACTGTCTACTTTTATGCCCGCTTTAGTACGCCCTTAACCCAATATGGGGTTTGGTCGGCGGATATCCCGGAAGGCTGGCCGCGTAAACGGGAAGACGTGCAAAGAGACCGCTATCAGCAAAGGGTCGCCGAAGCGACGGTCACAAAGGGTTTCTCTGAGAAAGAAGGAAGGCACCTGGGATTTTATACCGAGTTTCAGACAACCCCGGGAGAACAAGTCCTGATGAAATCGGGTATATCTTTTGTCAGCATGGAAAGTGCGCAGAAGAACCTGGAGGCAGAAATCCCTGATTGGGATTTCGATGGATTGCATGCCAAGGCCCGGCAGCTTTGGAACCGGGCTTTAGGTAGGGTGAGCATCAGCGGCGGCACAATAGAAGAAAAAACCGTTTTTTATACCGCCCTTTATCATACCCTTATCGATCCTCGTATACTCTCGGATGTGGACGGATCCTATCCGGGAGGTGACGGAAAGGTGCACCGCTCGACGACCTTTACCAAGCATACCATTTTTAGCGGATGGGACGTCTTCCGAAGCCAGATGCCCCTTCAAACTCTTATCAATCCTGCTGTCGTCAATGACATGATCAATTCATTGGTTGAACTCGCCGACCAAAGCGGAAAGCATTACCTGGAGCGCTGGGAATTACTGAACGCCTACAGCGGCTGTATGATCGGCAATCCGGCTGTAGTTGTCATGGCGGACGCCTACGCGAAGGGGATACGGAATTTTGACGTGAACAAGGCATACACCTATGCCGTCAACTCCTGCGAACGCTTTGGCGATGGGGACAAGGGCTGGGCATATATCTGCGAGCCGGAAGACCATAGCGGGACTTCTTATGGCTCTTCCCCCTTTTCCATCAGCAACACTTTGGAGGACTGCTATTCCGAATGGTGTTTGTCCAGGTTGGCCGCCTGGTTGGGGCATCCTGTGGACTCGGCCAAATATGCCGCCCGCGGCCAAAGTTATAAAAATATCTTCGATACTACCGTTCACTGGTTTCGTCCCCGGAATGCCGACGGCAGTTGGGAGGCCTGGCCCGCAGAAGGGAGGCTTAAGCAGCTATATGGAACAGTAGAGAGCAATCCTTACCAACAAGGATGGTTTGTTCCCCATGATGTCCCGGGCATGGTGGCGCTGATGGGAGGAAAAGATAAAGTCATTGCCGACCTTCTGTATTTCTTCCAACATACGCCCGATGGAATGCTTTGGAACGATTATTATAATCACGCCAACGAGCCCGTTCATCACGTTCCATTCCTTTTCAACCGGCTGGGTGTTCCCTGGTTGACCCAGGAATGGAGCCGCCAGGTATGCGCAAGGGCTTACCACAACAGCGTGGAAGGCCTGGTTGGTAACGAGGACGTCGGTCAGATGTCCGCATGGTATGTGCTGGCGGCCAGCGGGCTACACCCCGTTTGCCCGGGAGACACCCGGTACGAGATCACCAGCCCGGTATTCTCCCGGATCGCCATTCGGTTAGACCCGGTTTACGCCAGCGGAAAAACATTTACCATTATTGCCCGCGACAATTCGGCGACCAATATCTACATCCAGGGCGCGACGTTGAACGGAAAACCTTATCCGTACTGCCATATCGACCATGCACTGATCACGGCTGGAGGCATACTGGAATTGCATATGGGGCCTCGGCCCAACAAACATTGGGGCATATGAACAGAAAAGCGATACAGATAGGATTATGGGCCGCGCTTTGCATTGGCGCCGTTCAACGGGTTGCGGGGCAGGCTGCGCCCCCTTCCGACCTGGTGCACTACGCCAATACTTTGCAGGGCACCTATTCCACCTACAGCCTTTCATATGGCAGCACTTATCCGACAGTAGGGCTACCCTTTGCGGAGCATTTTTATTCGCCGCAGACCGGAAAAAATGGGGAAGGCTGGAAATATCAATACCAGGCCAGTGAAATCCGTGGGTTTGAACAAGTACACCAGTGCAGCCCCTGGATGGGCGATTACGCGGTGTTTTCATTAATGCCCGAAGAAGGGGATTTGAAAGTAACGGATGATGCCAGGGGCGCGGCATTTAAACATGAAAACGAAATTGCCAAACCGAATTACTATAAAGTACAGTTTGATAACGGCATCACGACCGAAATAAGCCCGGTTGAACGCGGCGCGCATATGCGTTTTTCTTTTACCGGCAAACAAAACGCCTATATTGTTTTTGATGGGTACACGAAATATTGCGAATTGCAGATAAACCCGGAGAAAAACGAAATGACCGGTTATGTGCACAACGGTACATTTATACCGGGGGCCTTTAAGGCTTATTTTGTGTTGCAGTTTGACAAGCCCTTTTTGAGCTACGGTACCTGGGAAAAGAAAAGCGGCGCCGTCATAAAAGATCAGAAAACGAATACGGGTAATGCCATTGGGGCTTACCTACAATTTAAAAAGGGGACGGTTGTACAAGTTAAAATGGCGACTTCGTATATCAGCCCGGAGCAGGCGGCATTAAGCCTGAAAACTGAATTAGGGGGATTCAAGAGCCTCGACCAAACCAAAGCGGCCGCTTTCAAGGTATGGAATGATTTATTTAAACGGGTTGCTGTAGAAGGGGGTACTGAAGAAGATAAAGCTACTTTTTATTCATGCCTTTTCAGGGCGAATTTATTTTCCAGAAAGTTCTATGATATAAATGAGGACGGAAAACCATACTACTATAGCCCTTATGACGAAAAAGTACATGATGGCTATATGTATACTGATAATGGATTCTGGGATACCTTCAGGGCGCAATTTCCATTAAGCAATATTTTGCACCCCGAAATGGAAGGCCGGTACATGCAAAGCCTCCTGGACGCGCAGCAGCAGTTCGGCTTTTTCCCGGCCTGGTCAAACCCCGGCATGTCCGGTGTCATGCTGGGTAATCACGCCATATCGCTTTTAGCTGATGCCTGGGCAAAGGGTATCCATACTTTCGACCCGGATAAGGCGCTGCGGGCTTACCTGCACGAAGCGACGAACAAAGGCCCCTGGGGAGGTTCGGATGGCCGTGAAGGTTGGAAAGATTACTTTACTTTAGGTTTTGTGCCCCCAGGCGATGTTCATGAATATGGCGCTAAAACCCTTGAATATTGCTACGACGATTTTTGCGCGTACAACCTGGCGAAAATGACGGGCAATACTTTTTACGAAAATATATTTGCCAGGCAGCTATACAATTATAAAAACCTGTTTGACTCATCAGTAGGCTTTATGCACGGCAAACTGGCCAATGGACAGTGGCTGCCTGATTTTGACCCGATTGAATGGGGCGGCCCGTTTACCGAAGGCAATTCGTGGCAGTATACCTGGTCGGTCTTCCAGGATATCAACGGCCTGGTTAAGCTGATGGGCGGCGAAAAACTTTTTTCGGCAAAACTGGACACCTTCTTTACCACAAACAGCCAATTTAAAGTGGGCACTTACGGTACCGAAATACATGAAATGACGGAAATGGTGCTGGCTAAGATGGGCCAATACGCCCACGGCAACGAACCGGATATGCACGTCCCATACCTGTACAATTACGTTCGTGAACCCTGGAAAACACAATACCGTGTCAGGGAGATCATGGATAAATTATATAACTCGGGGCCCAAAGGCTATCCGGGCGATGAAGATCAGGGGCAAATGTCTTCGTGGTATGTCATCAGCGCGCTTGGCTTATATAGCGTTTGCCCGGGTACTGAGCAGTATATAATCGGCAGCCCGTTATTCAACCGGGCAACCATCACCCTGGAAAACGGCAACAAGTTCACCATTATAGCGAACGACAACAGCAAAACCAATGTGTACATTCAATCCGCAAAATTGAATGGGCAGGTGTATACCCATAATTACATCAACTACGCGGATATCAATAACGGCGGCACGCTGGACCTGCAAATGGGCCCTCAACCAAATAAAGACAGGGGCATTGCAGATGATGATAAGCCATTTTCATTAAGCTCGGCACCCGTACAATCCGGGCAGTCGGCGGCTGCCCAGTCGGGAGCGCCAAATGGAATGACCATTTCAGGCGATGCATCGGCCAGAATATCATTGAACAGCGACAACCGTGAGATACAATGGAGAGTTCGGCCCCAGTCGGACGTAGGTCCGGACAGTGTAAATATCTACCGGCCCTCTTACGATGACCATGGCTGGGTGGATGGGGTAGTACCGGGCGCCGTGTTTACTTCCTACGTGTCGGCTGGTCTGGAAAAAGATCCCAACTATGCGGACAATATCTATCGGGTGGACAAAGAAAAATACGAGCGCAACTTTTGGTACCGGACTACGTTTGCTACGCCGGCACAAAAGGATCTGAATGGGCGCTTGTGGCTGCACTTTAAGGGGATCAACCGCAAGGGCGAGGTCTTTCTCAATGGGGTGCGCCTGGGGCTGCTTGATGGCTTTATGCAACGGGGCGACTACGACATCACCGGCCTCGCGGCTTCGGACGGCAAAAACGTCCTGGCAGTGCTGGTACACTGGCCGGGAAGACCCATCGCCAATCACGCCAGCCCCACATACATATCCAGCGATGGTTGGGACTGGATGCCTTCGGTCCCGGGCTTGCTGCAAGGTATTACTGATGAAGTATATCTGACCATAACCGGAGCGGTGATTATCGAGGACCCGTGGATAAGAACGGCGGTCGCCATGAAGGGGGCCGAAAGGTCTTCTGCGCCTGGAGGTATCTCTGCGTCCGGGGGACCGTCGGCAGCAAGCGGCTCCAACGAGGCTTCTCTCTCGCTCCGTGTCCACCTTGGCAATCATTCCGGAAAGGCTGAGTCCGGGGTCTTCACTGCGGTCATTCAACCGGGAAACATAACAATTACCCACCCAGTCACCATTGGACCGGGTGGGTCGGTGGACCTGTTCTTTGACACAGCCAGATACGCAGCACTCCGCATTCAGGATCCCGCGCTGTGGTGGCCGAACGGGTATGGAGATCCAAACCTTTATACGTGTAACATGACATTTACCGGCGATGGAAAAGTCTCCGACAGCCAACAAATAAAATTCGGTGTTCGTCAGTACAGTTACGACACCGTCGGAGGAGTGCTTCATATCCTGGTGAATGGAAAAAAGATATTCGTGCGGGGCGGCAGTTGGGGCATGAGTGAGTACATGCTTCGGTGCAGGGAGGGGGAATATGATTGGAAAGTAAAGCTCCACCGGGAGATGAACTATAATATGATCCGGAACTGGATTGGTTCTACGACAGATGACGCGTTCTATGAGGCCTGCGACAAGTACGGCATTATGATATGGGATGACTTCTGGCTCAATTCCCATCCCAACCTGCCCGACGACATATTTGCCTTTAATGTCAATGCCGTGGAGAAGCTAAAAAGGCTGCGGAACCATCCTTCTGTCGCTGTCTGGTGTGGAGACAACGAAGGCACTCCACTGCCTCCCATCAATGGCTGGCTGGCAGAAGACGTAAAGACCTTTGACGCAGGCGATAGATGGTATCAGCCCAACTCGCACGCCGGGAACCTGACGGGCAGCGGCCCCTGGGCCAACTTCCATCCTACATGGTACTTTACAAAATACCCGGGGGGCTTTGGGGGCAGTCCTGGATGGGGCTTCCGCACCGAGATTGGAACAGCCGTGTTTACCAATTTCGAAAGCTTCAAAAAGTTCATGCCTGACTCTTCCTGGTGGCCAAAGAATCCGATGTGGGACCGCCATTTCTTTGGGCCGTCTGCCGCAAACGCCGGGCCTTCTAACTACGAGGCTACGATCGACAAAAGTTATGGAAAGGCCACGGGCATAAAGGACTTTTGCCGCAAGGCCCAACTGGTGAATATAGAAACCAATAAGGCCCTTTACGAAGGGTGGCAGCATCATATGTGGGACGACGCCTCGGGCGTCATGACCTGGATGAGCCAGTCAGCCTATCCCTCCATGGTATGGCAGACCTATGATTATTATTACGACCTCACGGGCGCCTATTGGGGCATTAAAAAAGCGTGCGAGCCCATTCACATCCAATGGAGTTATTCAGATAATTCCGTAAAGGTCGTGAATACCACCTTAAAGGACCTGCACGGTCTGAAGGCCCGGGCAGTTGTTTATAACCTGGACGGAAAAATAGTGCCGGGGTACGGGGAATCGGCCGTGCTGGACGTTCCATCCGATACCGTAGCGACCTGTTTCAGCCTCCATTTCAGCAAAGGGGACCTGGCCTATCAAAAGCGGGCTTATACTTCTTCTGGGGCTTCCGAAGCGGCGGACGCCAACGCCTTGACGGATGGGAACAGCGGCTCCAGGTGGAGCAGCCGGTATAACGATTCGGAATGGGCATACGTGGACCTGGGAATTGTTCGGGAAATCAACGAAGTTTCCCTGAATTGGGAATCCGCTTATGGCAAAGCCTATAAAATACAGGTATCGGACGACGCCCATTCCTGGACCGACGTTTATACCATGACAGAAGGAAAGGGAGGCGTCGACAAGATCACGCTGAAACCCGTGAAGGCCCGGTATGTAAAAATGCAAGGTATCCAACGGGCAACTTCATTCGGCTACTCGCTCTTTGATTTTGCCGTGTACGGTGAGCAGCACACGGATCTTACGCCCGTTCATTTCATAAGGCTGATATTAAAAGACGAAAAGGACAGCCTGTTATCCGACAATTTTTACTGGAGGAGCAACCAGCTCTTTGATTACACTGCCCTGAACACTCTCCCCCGGGCAAAGCTGCGAACTTCGTCAAGGATCATCCAAATAGCGGGGAAGGATATCATCGAAGCGTCTGTCAGCAACCCGGCTCGCGCCAGTGGTATGGCCTTTGCTGTAAGGGTACAGGCCGTCAGGGCCTCTGATGGGGAACGTATTTTGCCCGCTCTCCAAAATGATAATTATTTTACACTGATGCCGGGGGAATCCCGGAAGTTGACAATTGAATTCGATCCTGCGCTCCTTCCCGGTGGCAGGTATATTTTGAATGTAGAACCTTATAACGATAAATGATTTCGATGAAGCCAATCGTTTTTTCTTTGATGTTACTGGCCATGGCGGCCAGCCGCCGTGAGCAGCTATCTTTTCAACTTGCTGACCCATTGCAGAGCGATATGGTCATCCAGCAGAATCATCCCTTCACCGTATGGGGAGTGGCGGGGTCGGGGCACAGTGTAACTATCAAGGCGGACTGGATGGAGAATCCGGTCGTCGTGACGGCGGGCCCTGCCAATGATTTTCTAAGCATCATCCCGGTGCCGCCTGTGCAGGCGGGAGACTCCCGAACGCATTCCTTGTCTGTCACCTGCGGAGATTCGACCATTACGCTGACGAACCTTCAGATCGGTGAGGTCTGGTTTTTCAGCGGCCAATCCAATATGCAATTCAGCATGAAGACCGTGGTAGATTCGACGACCGAGATTGAGGCGGCTACTGACCCGGATCTGCGCTTATTTAACGCGGCCCTTAATTTCAGCGCTGATCCCATAGAGCATGTCAATGGCAAGTGGGTGAGCTGCTCCCCGGCGACGGTAAGGGACTTTAGCGCGGTCGCCTATTATTTCGGACGCCGTTTGCGTCAAACGCTGAAGATTCCGGTTGGTATCATTTTCTCGGGTATCGGCGCGTCTGCTGCACAAGCTTACGTTCCCAGGGAAATGCTGGCTTCCGATACGGAATTGAACAGGGTATATCTGCAACCCTACCTTGCCAGTCCTAAGTCTAAAGAAACCATCAATGGTGGGTTCACCTTTGAAAAAGTAACTCGCCCCTTCCTCTTGTACAATGCCATGATACATCCCTTTCGTCATCTTTCCATAAAGGGTATTTGCTGGTACCAGGGAGAGTCCAATCGTATGGAACGGGAAAGTTATACGCGTCTTACACAATCTATGATTACTTCATGGAGGAAGGACTTTGCACAGGGGAACCTGCCTTTTTATTATGTACAGGTCGCACCCTATTTTTATGACAAGGAAGACCCGGTGCTGGCGGATTATGCCTTCTTCCGGGAAGCCCAGGAACGTGTCTCGGATCTGGATCATACGGCCATGGTCATCACGATGGACGTGGGCGAATCCAAAAACCTGCATCCCATCAAAAAGAAACCGGTCGGGGAAAGGCTGGCTGCCACGGCCCTGAACAGGTTGTATGGCCAGGACGGATTGGTGTACCAGGGCCCCCGGTATCAACATATGGAAGTGAAAGGAAGGACGGTAACGATTTATTTTCAACCGGGAACGGTGGTAGGTGGCCTCAGAACCAATAACGGGGAAGCCCCGCAATTCTTTACTTTGGCGGGAGCCGACGGCATATTTTACCCAGCCGACGCTGCAATCATGGGAGACTTCATACAGCTGCACTCCTCTCAGGTAAAAAAACCGCTGGCGGTCCGCTATGCCTTCACTAACTATCCCGTTACCAACTTGGAAAACGGGGCTGGCTGGCCTGTTGTTCCTTTCAGGACCGACGACTGGCAGGAAACCAAACCGAAATAACGGGCATGAAGAAAGGATTTCTCATCGCATGTTTGGCATTAGGGGGCGCCATGGACCTATCGGCCCAGCAAGCCTACTTTATAGACGGATATCACGGAGGCATATACGGACATATTCCTCCCTGGCAGACCCGTTTCATGGTAGATGAGCTGAGCCAGTTTCCTGACTGGAAGATTAACCTGGAGCTGGAGCCTGAATCCTGGGATACCATAGAAGTAAGGGACAAAGCGGCCTATGATGATTTTGTCAAAGCATTCGCCAACCAGTCTTCATCGGGTAGGATAGAATATATCAACCCCGCTTACGGCCAAAGCTACATGTACAACATTTCGGGAGAAAGTATCATTCGTCAGTTCTATTACGGAATGCGGAAATTGCGCGCGCATTTCCCCAACGCCGTGTTTACCACTTATTCTTCTGAAGAACCTTGCTTCACCAGCGCCCTGCCCCAGATACTCCGTTCCTACGGTTTCAAATATGCCTCCCTGAAAAATCCAAATACCTGCTGGGGAGGCTACACCCGCGCATATGGGGGAGAACTGGTGAATTGGATCGGGCCGGACGGGAGCAGCCTGGTCGCCGTACCCCGATACGCAGTGGAGGCGCTGAAACCAAAGTCAACCTGGGAAACTATCGCGTCCAATAACTCAATCGCTTATGTCACCCGTGCCTTCGGATACGGGATACGCCACCCGGTAGGCATGTGCCTCCAGGACGCCGGCTGGGCGAACGGTCCCTGGATCAAAGAGGGAGCTTCTACACCTGCCGATTCCGCCAACGTCAGCAAGTCTTATTCCCCTACCGTTTTTGAAACGTGGAGGGGATATATAGAGCACCGGTCTGTCAGGATACCTGATGTCAACTGGCGGTTTTCTCAGGAAGACGTGCTGACTAGCCTGGTCTGGGGCGGACAGGTCCTCCAGCGCATTGCAAGACAGGTCCGGGCGGCGGAAAATAAAATAGTGATCACGGAGAAGCTCGCCGCCATGGCGACGCTGGATAAGTCCGCGCCCTGGCCCGAAACCTCCCTGGACGAGGCTTGGAGGACACTGCTCCTGTCCCAGCACCACGATTGCTGGATTGTGCCCTACAATATGCGGTCCGGCATTACCTGGGCCGACAACGTCGCACGTTGGACAGGGAATACCAATCGACGCTGTGAGAGTATTCGTGAACAGTCTATGGCTGTGTTCGCGACCCCGGCACTAGTGTCCCAGGAAGAATTTACCATCCGGGTCTTCAATACCACTGCCGGAGAAAGGGATGAATGCGTCAGTGTTCCCCTTCCGGTGGGCTGGGATGGCGCTATCGTCATGGATAGCCATCACCATGTGATTTCCGGGCAGGAGGTAATGGCCGACACGGCCCACCGCCGCGAATGGCTCTTTCCGGCGGCCGTCCCTTCTATGGGCTACGCCACTTATTTTTTGCGCCGACCCCCGCCCATCAAAGAACACGTTGGTGCGCCGCACCATCCTTTGGAAACAGGCAAGGGGCCCGCAAGGGCATCCTTGCAAAAAGACGGCACCTGTCAGTTAGAAACCGATCTGTATCGTCTCATTATAGATCCGGCCAAAGGCGGCGCGATTGAAAGTCTGATCGCCAGGCAAATGGGGGACAGGGAATTTGTGGATCAGGCAGGCGCCAGGCATTTCGGGGAACTAAGGGGTAACTTCTATTCGCAGGGAGGATTCCGGTCAAGTACGGAAACCCCTGCGCACATCACCATCCTGGAAAATGGACCCCTGAGGGTGAAAGCAGAGATCCGGGGCATGATCGCGGACGCCCCTTTTATCGAAACACTGACCCTTGTCGAGGGCCAGAGGAGAATGGATATTCACCTGGAGATTGATTGGACGCATAACACCGGCATAGGCGAGGACCCGGATGAGGTGAAAGGACATCCCCTGGAAAAGGCGTTTTACAATGATAGTTTCAAACTTCAGGCATTATTTCCGGCGAATCTGAATGAACAAAAGATATATAAGAACGCACCATATGACGTTTTGCAAAGCAGGCTGGCCAACACGTTTTTCAATAGTTGGGACAGTATTAAAAATGTGGTGCTTCTGAATTGGGTGGACGTAGCAGACGGCTCGGGGCGGTATGGACTCGCTTTGCTTTCCGATCACACGACATCTTATTCGCATGGCGGAGGATATCCACTGGCGCTGACCATACAATACTCGGGGGCGGGGCTCTTCTACCGTGACTATGCCATTGATGGTCCTTCCGAATTGAACTATGCCTTGATCCCTCACAAAGGAAGATGGGACGAAGCGGGCATATCGACGGAAGGGACTCATTGGAACGAACCATTACAAGTTGGCATTTCAAAAGGGCCCGACGAGGCTTCCAGTCGCTCAAAAGGCTTCGTCGGCATTTCCAGCCGGTCGGTGATCCAACTGGATCAGTCCCATTGGGAGATCTCCTCCATGACTTTTTCCGGGCCTGATTTATGCGTGCGCCTGTTCAACGCGGAAGGAGACGATGACGTGCACCGGCTCTATTTTACCTGCAAGGTGAATTCCGTCATGCTGGTGAATTTATCGGGACAGCCCATTCAACGGTTACCGGTGGAAAGAGAACCATCGGGCCGGTCTTATACCCGGTTATCAATGCCCCGGTTTGGCATTAGGACCTTACGATTTATTCACGCGAGATGAAAAAACATATGTTATGAAAAAGAGAGTCCCATTAACTTTTTTGCTGCTCGGCTTTTACTATGCCGGGTTCTCCCAATATCAGCCCCTTGAGCCGTTTCACGAGGGTGATCGTATTGCCTTTGTGGGAAACAGTATCACGGAGGCCGGGTATTATGAGTCCTATATATGGCTTTATTACATGCTTCATTTCCCTGGGGAGCGCATCACCGTTTTTAATGTAGGCATAGGCGGAGACAGGGTGAAAAATATGGTCGATCGGTTTGACGCCGACGTGCTTCCGAAGAAGCCTACAGTCATCTGCCTGACCTTCGGGATGAATGATTCCGGGTATTATGAATTCCTTTGGGCCAATGCAGACTCCGCTGCAAAAGAAAGGATCAAGGAGTCGTATCATTATTTTGAGATCCTGCAGGCAAAGCTAAAGGCCTACTCCGGCGCCCGGAAAATAATGATCACTTCTTCGCCCTATGATGAAACGGTGAAAAATCCAAAGAACTATTTTCCGAAGAAGAGCGTGGCCATGCTTGAGATCGCGGAGTTCCAGGAGCAGGCGGCCAGGGAGAACCATTGGGGAACGGTTGATTTTTTCCGGCCTATGACCGCCATTGCCCTTGAGCAACAAAAGAAAGATTCCACCTTTACCCTCACAGGTACGGACCGCATTCATCCGGGTAATGCCGGACACTTCGTTATGGCTTATTTGTTTTTAAAGGCCCAGGGCCTTGCAGCTAAACCCGTAGCGGATATAGACATCAATGCCAGGGCTAAAAAAGTCGATAAGGCAGAGAATTGCCATATTTCCGATTTATCCGTTACGGGCGAGGATATCCAATTCCGTTACCTCGCCTCGTCTTTGCCCTATCCCGTGGATACCGTTTCCCGTCTTTGGGAAAATCCGCACCGACAATCCGAAGCCATAAGTATTATCCCTTTCTATGAGGCATTTAACCGGGAGCTGCTGAAGATTACCGGCCTTGATGAAGGAAATTATCAGATCAAAATCGATGGAAAAGAAATCGGGCAATGGTCAGGCATTCAATTGGCAGAAGGGATCAATCTGGCCGCTCTTAAGAATACGCCTGAATACGAACAAGCCATGTCAGTCATGTTGTTAAATGAAGAACGGATGGGGCTGGAGGCAAAGCTCAGGGCCTATTATTGGCTCCAGTTCGATTATTTGAATACTATCGGGCTGCAGTTCAAGGATACCCAGGCCGCCATGGATTCTGTCAATGCGAAGGCCGGTAAAGACTGGGCAGTCGCCTCTAAGCGCGATAATTATCGGATGGCCAGGTATCCTGCCGTTAGGAAAGGCTGGCAAAAGGAAATGGATGTCCTGGTGGACGAGATATATACCGTCAATAAACCCACAGAACACATAATAGAAATACAGAAATCGAATTAAAAGAAGGTACAGCAATTACGGTAAACGGTGTATATTTAAGAAGCTCATGTAAAAAACAAACGGCCGCCGTCTCGAAATCTAAGGACTGCCAAAACTACTTGAACATGAAAAGAGCCTTCATCATTTTCTTGTCGCTTCTGGTCGCCATTAATGGATTTACCCAAAGAGCTATTGATACCTCTGAATACATACAGATCGGGGGTATTAAGCAATATATCAGCGTCAAAGGCGCAGACAATACAAATCCGGTGTTGCTTTTTCTTTGCGGGGGCCCTGGGAGCTCGGTGATGGACGTAGCAGATAAGTTTACCGGCAAACTCCAGAAAAGTTTTGTAGTGGTTGAATGGGACCAGCGGGAGACCGGCAAAACGCTCCAGCTGAATTCCTCGCCCCAGCCGTTAACCGTAAGTTTAATGCAACGTGATACCAAGGAGTTAATTGATTCTTTGCTTGTACAATTTAGACAGAATAAGCTCTATTTGATGGCGCATTCCTGGGGTACCACGCTTGGGCTCTATATCGCTGGTAAGTATCCCGAATTGTTTGACGCTTATATTGCTATTAGCCCAATGGTCAATCAATTGCAAAGTGAGCAAATGACCCTATCTATGCTGAAAAGCAAAGCCGAAAAAGAGGGCAATAAAACGGAAGTGGAAGAACTTTCTAAAGTGCAAATCCTTTTTGCGAACTGGGAGCAGATGTATTTTGCGAGAAAGTGGCTGTTTTCTTTTAACGGACAGTCCATTGGGGACAGCGATACTGCTGCAGTGAAAGGCTATGTAGCAGGCTGGGTCGACCTGGCTGTCCGTTTGGAATGAGGCGATGAAGGAAGATCATTTCAGAGACCTGCCCACGATCAATTGTCCGGTATATTTTTGCGTGGGAAGAAAGGATTATCAAACCAATTTTACAATTACGGAAGGATACTATAAAATGGTAAGCGCTCCCAAGAAAGCGCTGTTCTGGTTCGAAAATTCCGGACATTTGATACCTAACTCAGAACCAGACCTCTTGCAGGATATTATCATTCAAAAAATACTCCCGGAAACGGGTAAGTAAACAGGTAGCAAAAAGAGGGTCCCCGTAGATACGGGGACCGCTTCACCAAAACTAACTGCTTATGAGAAAATTGACTGCTTGCTTATTTGTAATAACAATACAAAGCTACGAGGTATAGTGTTAAAGACGATGTTAAAATAAATGTTCACCGCATTCTTAATGCCCATAACTAACCACCCTGGCTATTTTCCATTCACCGTCTTTTCGCTGCCAGACATGAACGAAATTAAAAGCGCCGCAGTCATCCTGCCCATTTTCTTTGTGGCAAAACTGATGCCGACCGATTTCAATGGCGCCGTATCCCTTGATGGGATATACTTGTAGGCTGCCGGGTACGAGGCTTCTCGTAAGCCCGCTGTTTCCATAAGTGGCAAACATGTCTTTGAAATCTTTAATCGTTTGCTGGTAGTTTTCCACGCCTTCGTTATCCTGGTAAAACGCTACATCCGGAGAAAAAACTTTTTTCAGCGTTTCCAGGTTTTGGGTATTCATTGCCGTAGACAAAAGACTGTCCATACCCGCAATGCTATGGTTGAGCTCCACCGCCTCTGCAGGACTAATGGGACTGGTATGGCCGTAACTGATCGTCCGGGTGAGTTGCCATGTACTGTCTCGCTTTTTCCAAATAATTACAAATTTGAATGTGCCACAGTCATCCCGGCCGTTCTCTTTATGGCAAAACTGATGTTCGCCTATTTCTATGGCGCCATAATCCTTGATTGGGTATACCTCGAGGCTGCCGGGCACCAGCAGCCTTCGAAGGCCCGTATTCTTATTGCGCTCGAACATGGAGGCAAATCCCTCCATAGTTTGGTCATACCCTTTGAACCCGTCATTATCCTGGTAGAACTCAGCATCCTTTGCAAAGGTCTTTTTAATCACTTCCATGTCCTGAGTATTGAAGGCGTCAAAAATGGCGCTGTCCATGTGTGCGATATCATTATATAATGGCGGGTTGACAGGTGGTGGCGCGACGACCGTACTATTTAAGTTGGCATTATAGAGATAGTCCATCTCCCTGGCCATTTTCCAATCGCCCTGGTCCTCGTGCCAGACACGGTAGAATTTAGATTCTTCCACCAGTTGGTCTTTTTGCCCTTTTTTGACCAGATAGAAATGCTGTGTGCCGATCTGGATCGCTTCATGGCTGTTCACAGGGAAGATATCAAGACTGCCTCCCACGACTTCCCTGCGCATAGGGTCTCCCTGCCCCTGTTTTTCTTGTTCCCACATCTTTTGAATGCCTGCGATATAGGTTTCCCTTGATTGGCTGTTCGTGGGGCCTGCATATCCCTGGTCCTGGTAGAATACCCAGTCTTTGGCCAGCATGTTTTCCACTACGGAGATATTGGAATGGGTAAAGATGGCACCATAGAGAAGGCTATCTTTGGTGGCAAGGAGATTCTTAAGTTCCTGCTGTGCATGGGCTGCAGAGACTAGCAAGGCCGCATTCAGCACAAACAGGAGGCGGAGGGTCATTGTTGATTTCATGGCTTTTGGTATTTTTTTTTCTTTCGCACAATCAAATAATAGAGGAAGAACCCGGCCGCCAGGAATATCGATTCAATGCCATAGGTGATAGGCGCATCGATGGTAAAAGGAGTAAACTGGATGACAACCAGTCCCAGTCCCCCCATTAGGAATAGCAATCCCCATTTTAGATTTTCGTGTGCAGGTCCGGCCGAAGTGTATAAGAACTTAACGGCGTTTTCATCGATGGGGCCCGACTGGATGATCCGTTTCTTTAGATGGAAATTGAATAAATGGGTAATGATAACGGTAATGATGATTAAGATGACGGTGGTCATTACATAAGGCAATATGAGGTCCAGCTTTTCCATGTGAAGGCGTTTAAGTTGAATGAATCTTAAAGCAGTAGTCAATGCAAACGGTCAAAAGGTTTCCCTTTTTTAATATTTTTTGCAACCTTTAGCCGGTTAACGTTGACTAATTAGAAATGTTTAACGAAGCACAAGTCGTTTCCAGGGTACTGAAAGGGGATATGACAGCTTTTGAATTATTGGTAAAACAATATGAAAGGCTTGTTTTTTATGTCGTTAGCAGGTTGGTCAGAGAACGAGAGGACCAGGAGGACGTCGCCCAGGAGGTATTTATCAAAGTATATAAAAGCCTGCCCCGGTTTGCCTTTGAGTCCAAACTGGGGACCTGGATTTCCCGGATCGCGTATCTGACTGCCATTAACCATGTGAAAAAATACCGAAGGGATCAGGTAAGCCATTACCCGGAAGACCTGGAAAGCATTTCTTTTACCGGTGAACGGCCCGAAGCTATCCTGGATAAAAAAGAGATAGCGGCGTATATGGAACGGCTGATCGCACAAATGCCTATCCAGTACAGGACGGTACTGACCTTGTTTCATTTAAACGGGCTCACTTCCCGGGAGATCGCGGAGACAACCGGAATGCCGGAAGGAACGGTGAAGAGTTGTCTTTTCAGGGCCCGTAGGTTATTAAAGGAAAAAATCCAGGTCTATCTTAAAAACGAGATTATATGAGCGTACTGACAGATGAAGAGTTGCAACAATTGTTTGAACAGGGGCTAACGCCCCCGGCGGGGCCTCTGACTGACGGGGAAGTGGAAGCGCTGAGTGCATATCAACTGGTGTTTGAACAACTAGGGAAGGAGCCGGCAGAAGGTTTTTCTTATGGGTTTTCTCAAAGGGTCGTCCGGCTGTTGAAGATGGAGACAAGACCTGCCCCTGGTTTTGTGTGGTATTTAATGGCCGCATTCATTTGTGTAGCAGGCTTTGGGGGGGCTTGCGGTTTGCTAAACCTCTTTGATCCCGGTGCGGCGTCAAAGATTTTTGGCCTGGTGGCGGGCTATAAAGGCGCCATTGTATTGGCCCTGATTGCATTTTTGACTGTTCAATATCTTGACCAACGATTTGTAAAGGGTAGGGAGGTATAAAGCAAGCCCAGCCCTTATGCTAATACCATCCCAATAGATAGAATCTGTAACTGTTTTCCGACATTTTTTATCAGAGATATGTAGTTTTCCAAATTATCTGTATATATTTAAAGAACAAAATCCGATACCAAATGAAATCACTAAAACTCTCCGGCGTTTTGGGCGCGGCCGTAAT
>Ga0302309_10000844_pt1 | contig 31860 bp, 24 predicted proteins | sample III_Palsa_N1_1_FD_200453 | JGI IMG/M metagenome (GOLD analysis project Ga0302309, IMG submission 200453) | Peat permafrost microbial communities from Stordalen Mire near Abisko, Sweden - III_Palsa_N1_1 | ecosystem: Environmental > Terrestrial > Soil > Palsa > Peat permafrost | place: Sweden... | reverse complement strand
CTATAAAAGGGTTTACATATTGAATTAAATTGCCACCCGGCTTACCGGTCTGAGCAAATAATAACTGCCCTGAAAGTACAAAGGCCGCTAAAAGAGTTTTTTTCATTATTAAATATTGAGTTGATTTTTTCTATTATTATTTTTCAAATGACAGGGAAAATGGAAAGTCTTTGTCTTTAGTACCCCTGTTTTTATTAGGCACATCACTCATCCCTACATTAATTACAGCGCCCTGCATTAAAGCTTTATGGCTTAACCAGTTATAATCATAAGGTACACCATTAAACGTCATTGTGCTGATGTATTTATTCTTATCGCTATTCGCGGGAGCATTTATAACTACTTTTTTACCATCTTCTAACGACAAGGTAATTTTCTTAAACAATGGCGCGCCTAATACATATTGGTCGCTTGCAGGCGTTACCGGGTAAAAGCCCATGGCCGAAAATACGTACCATGCTGATGTTTGTCCGTTATCTTCGTCTCCGCAATATCCGTCAGGCGTGGCTTTATACATGCGGTTCATAGTTTCGCGGGCCCAATATTGCGCCTTCCATGGTTCACCGGCATAATTGTACAGATAGATCATATGTTGTATGGGCTGGTTACCATGTGCATATTGGCCCATATTGGCTATCTGCATTTCCCTTATCTCATGAATTACACCACCGTAATAAGTACTGTCGAATATCGGAGGCAATGAAAATACAGAATCCAGCTTAGCAACAAATTTCTGTTTGCCGCCCATCAGGCCAACCAATCCTTGGATATCCTGAAATACACCCCAGGTATAATGCCAGCTGTTGCCCTCAGTAAATGCATCGCCCCATTTAAATGGATTGAAAGGGGTTTGGAAACTGCCATCTTTATTTTTACCACGCATTAAGCCAGTTTGCGGGTCAAATAAATTCCGGTAATTCTGACTGCGTTTTTTGTATACTTCAATTTCTTCTTTTGGTTTACCCAAAGCTTTACCCAGCTCGTATATGGCATAATCATCATACGCATATTCAAGTGTGCGGGCCGCGTTCTCATCAATATTTACATCATAAGGCACATAACCCAGTTGATTGTAATATTTTACACCATAACGCCCTACAGCCGATATTGGCCCTTCATTATTAGCGCCATGCACCAACGCGTCATACAATGTATTGATATCGTATCCCCGCAAGCCTTTCAGGTAAGCCTCAGCTACTACAGATGCTGAGTTATTGCCCACCATAATATCCGCATATCCGGGGCTCGACCACTCAGGCAACCAGCCCCCTTCTTTATAATCATTAACTAAGCCTTGCTGCATCTCTTTATTAATAGATGGATATACAAGGTTAAGGAATGGATATAACGCTCTGAATGTATCCCAGAAACCGGTACCACCATATAAATAACCCGGCATTATTTTACCATTGTAAGGGCTATAGTGTACGATCTGATTTTGAGCATTTATTTCATACAATTTGTTAGGGAAAAACAACATCCGGTACATGCATGAATAAAATGTACGTACCTGGTCAATACTGCCGCCTTCAACATTCACACGACTCAGGGTTTTGTTCCAAACGGCTTTTGCTTTTTGGCGGGTAACATCAAAACCATCATTACCTAACTCGCGTTTTAAGTTAAGCTCAGCCTGTTCAAAACTGATAAATGATGACGCTACACGCAGGTTTACCTTTTCACCTTTTGTTGTTCTAAACCCGATAACCGCCCCGGAATGTGTGCTGGTAATTTCAAGCGAATCTTTGGCAATAGTTTTGCCATGCCATGTTTCGGCAACAGTGAAAGGTTTATCTATGTATATAACGAAGTAGTCTTTAAAATTATCCATTTTACCACGGCTGTATTTGGTGCTATAGCCAATTATCTTGCCTTCTTTTGGTAATATTTTAATGTATGATGCTTTATTAAAGGCATCAACTACAATAAATGAACTATCCGATTTTGGAAACGTAAATCTGAACTGTGCTGCCCGCTCGGTAGGTGTAATCTCGGTGGTTACATCGGCATCAGCTAAGTATACACTATAATAATAAGGATGAGCAATTTCTGATTTATGCGAAAACCAGCTTGCACGTGCATCCTGATCAAAAACTAAATGCCCAGTAACCGGCATAATTACAAATTGGCCGTAATCATTCATCCATGGGCTGGGCTGATGGGTTTGTTTAAAGCCTCTTATTTTATCGGCATCATAGGTGTATTGCCATCCATCGCCCATTTTACCGGTTTGTGGGGTCCAGGTATTCATGCCCCAGGGCAAAGCTATCGCCGGGTAAGTATTACCGTTAGAAAGATCGGGCTTTGAGTCGGTGCCCATCAGCGGGTTAATGTAATCAACCAGATTAGGAACTGGTTCGGTTTTTTGCCCGAATGTTGCTGTAACTATCAGCATAAAAAAGGCGCTAAAAAATAACTTCATTTAAGTAGTGGTTGTTTATATGTTAAGCAATAGAAATTTCGTAAAAATGAATAGCAAGTTGAAAAGGAAATATGAATGACCTGATAAACCGGCTGATCTGATAAAAGTTAGCCTAATAGTTGTAAAGCTATTTGACTATGCTAATATATTATAATGAATGGTAAAAGGTTTTATCAAAATATCACAAAAAATAACCAACAAGCATCTTCAAAGGTATTATAGTAAAATGTTTTATCAAAATATTTTACTATAATCAATAAAATAATCTTATATTTTATGACAATATTAAAAATACCGGTTATTTAATGCGAAAATCACACACCATTATTACACTATTGTTTACTAATGCTAACTTTAAATACTTTCAGCCGGTCGATGTTACAGTTACACTACACTCTTTGATACTGTTGACCCGCGCTCAATCAATTGCGCCCCTATTTTCATCTTAATTTTGGAGAAATCGTATTTTTCATTAGTCATCTGCGCCAATAATATATCAATCGCCGATTTTGCAATTTCAAAGGTAGGCTGTTTAACAGTAGTTATGCCGGGAGGGTAAAGCGCGAAAATTTCCTGATCATCAAAGCTGATTACAGCCAGATCATTAGGTATGTTTATTTTAAGTTCATTAATACTTTGTAAGCCAATGATCCCCAGGTAATTTGTGGAAAAGAATAATGCGTCCATCTGAGGATTTTGCTGTATAAATGTTTTTATAGCAGCTATAGCTTTCTCATTTTCCAGATCGAAAGATAATTTATAAATAAGTTTAGAATTGCCTGCAATATGGCTTGCCTTTAAGGCATCCTTATATCCCTGGATACGATCCTGTAACTGAACAAGATTAATATCTGCAGTTACAAAGCCAATGTTATTACGCCCCGACTTGATAAGGAAATTAATGGCCATGAATGTACTGTTATAATTATCAACCAATACATGCGGGATGTCATAGTCTGGCAAATAACCATCAATCAGCACAACAGGCTTGCCACCTGCAATCAATGATTGTATTTCGGGTTCCAGGCCTTTCATCGGCGTTATAATATAGCCGTCTACTAAATGCTGCTGCAGCATTCTAATAGCAGCCCTTCCCTTTTGTACATTATTATTAGTACTGCAATATATAACGCCATAACCGGCCTTTTCTGCTTCTTCTTCAATTACGCGTGCCATCGCCCCAAAAAATGGGCCTCCAATAGTTTCTACTATTAAACCGATAACTTTAGAAACCCCGGTACGCAGGCCAACAGCCATTCTGTTAGGTTCATACCCTTCTTTTCGGGCAACATCCAGTATCTTGTTTGAGATCTCTTTGCTAATGCGCCCCTTGCCATTTAGCACAAAGGACACCGTGGTTATAGAAGTACCGGTAAGCTTAGCAATGTCTTTAATAGACGTTTTTTTTTTATTCATACAATTTGCCGAAGCAATCAACTGGCTTATAATTAACAGAAAGAAATATATTGAGGATAAAACTACAAAAAATACTCTCGCTTATTTGTAAAAACTATAGTTTTCTGAATCAAGGTATTAGTTATTCAAAAAAAACAAATAAAATATCATTTGCAATCAGAGCTTAGCTGTCTCCATGGATAAGGTTTGATTAAAAAAATTGTTATTTAAACTCGTTTTGGGTTTAAATATTGCAAACATATATAAGATAACTTAATATTTTTTTAACAAAAGCTTTGCAAAAATTTGATTATACGGTTTTAAAATCTATTTTTGGTAAAACGTTTTATTAATTACACTGAAAATACATATTATGAAAATCGTTTACATAGCTATCTCATTATTCTTGTTTACTTTTTCAATAAGCAAGGCACAGCAAGCATCATTAACAATAGGTTTAGGCAAACCGCTAACAAGCCATTCTGCCACAGATGCTGCGGGCAGTCCCTATTTAACCAATAACTTCCAAAATAGCGAAGTAACCACTCCCGGTGGCCATACGCTACCAAATGTACCGCTCCGGTATAATGTGTATGATCAAACCATTGAGTGTATGATTAATAACCAGGTATATGACGTAACAGATTCGGTTATGCGCTTTAGTTATACCGATTCAGTAATGCAGGTAAACATTTTTTTTAAGCAAATTGGTAAAACCATTTACTACAAATTACTTGTAAAGGGTAATTATTCACTTTTAAAAATTCACCAGGCTGAGATAGCTTCAGACGAAGACTGGTACACTAAAAAGGTTACTAAGAAATATGTTATTAAAAGCGGATATCTTCTTTTTGACGGAAGTAAGGCGATCCCAATTGGCACGAGTAAAAAATCCTTTATGGCCGCATTTAATAACAGTTCTGTGGTTAAGGAGCAGTTTGATAAAGAAACACCTGACCTTAAGGACGAATCATCATTAATAAATTTCTTTAAGGAACTTAAATAATACCTTCTTTAAGTTACGATATAATACCCCGCCTTTGTTCATTTAAATAACGCTGTGTAAAAATATTAGCCGTATGCGATTTGCCTATGGAGTAGCTAATTACGCCATTTTTGATAAAAGGTTTTACCAAAATAAGTTTAACAATAAAGAAAAAGAAAGGAAAATTACTATGACATAAACATTTGAAAAACAACAAATTATAAAAAAAACTTTAACTATACTTTAAACAAATAATAATGAATAAATTTATACAAACATGCCTTTTACTTCTGGCCCTATCCACATTTGCGGGCGCTCAGAGTTTAAAAGTAACGGGTAAACTTACCGCGAAGGAAGACGCAAGTGTACTTCAAGGAGTAACTGTTACAGTAAAGGGGGCAAAAATCGGCACCCTAACTGATGCAAAAGGTGAATTTGCAATTACTCTCCCATCACCAAACGAAACATTGGTTTTCACCTATATTGGTTATTTAAATAAAGAAGTACCTGTAAAAGGTGTACCCGGTTTCTTAAACGTTGTTTTAGAACAAGATGGAAAACAATTAGAAGAGGTTACCATTACCACAGCCTTAGGTATTAAACGTAAGGCTAAAGAAATAGGCTACGCAACTCAATCTATCTCAGGTAAAGATCTTACAACAAGTAAACCCATAAACCTTGCACAGGGTTTAACCGGTAAAATTGCAGGTTTACAAATTAACCAGGCAAATAACCAGATAGATGCGGGCGATCAGATTCGTGTTGTGCTACGTGGCGATAGGTCTTTTGTTGGTAATAACCAGGCACTTTTAGTGGTTGATGGTGTTACTACAAACTTAAGTTACCTTAACTCCATTAACCCAAATGATGTTGAAAGTGTAAACGTATTAAAAGGCGCAAACGCTGCTGCATTATACGGTTCCGAAGCATCAAACGGTGTAATTATTGTAACCACAAAAAGAGGACAAACTGATGGTACGGGTTCTGTAACTTTTACAAACACTACCATGCTAAATAAACTATCTTACTTCCCTAAGCTGCAAAATCAGTTTGGTGGCGGTACCAACTCTGATGCTTTCGGTTTCCCTGAGTATACCCCTTATGAAAACCAAAACTATGGCGACAGGTATGATGGCAGCTTAAGGCCAATAGGCCGTACATTACCTGACGGTAGTATACAGATGGTTACCTACTCTGACAGGGCAGATGAAAAAGAAAAATTCTTTGATACTGGTGTTGATGAGCAAAATGATGTTACCTATTCAGGTGGCGATCAAAAAGGTTCAGTTTTCATAAACGCGCAACGCCTTGATAGCAAAGGAACAACTCCCGGTGATTTATTGAACAGAACAGCATTCCGTATCAACGGAACAAGAAGCTACAATGCTTTTATGGTAAACTATTCATTTGATTACACCCAACGCAATTACGATAAATCATACAACCAGGTATATAATAACGTTATAAATACCCCATCTGAAATTCCGTTGTCTGAGTATTCTGACCTTAACTCATTATACGGTAACCCGAACAACTATTACAATGATTATTACCAAAGCCCTTACCAGGGTTTACAACAACAGCGTCAAACCGAACGTAAGGATGCGTTATTAGGTAACATCTCATTAAATTATAAGGCTACCGATTGGCTAAACTTTACAGTGAGAGGCGGTATCAGTACCTCTTACATAGTTGGTAAATACACCCAGTCTGCTTTTAATTATTCTGATTTTGCAAAAGCAAGCGGCAAATCAATCGCGCAAAGCAATACAGTGGCTTCAGAAAGCGATTACAATGACAACGCAACCCGTTACAACGGAGATTTCCTTGCCACATTTTCGCACAAAATTGCTAAAGATTACAGCATTAAATTTATTGCAGGCGCGCAATACACGGATAAAAACTCACAGTCAATTGGTGTAGGTGCAAGTGATCTTGTTATACCCGATCTGTATAACGTAAGTAACGTATCTGGCGTACCAAATGCATCTGAGAGTGTGGGAGGCGATCGCCAGTTCGGTATATTTGGCGACTTAACCTTAGGATATAAGGATTATTTATTCGTGCATGCCTCAGGCAGGCGGGATGAGGATTCAAGACTTGCACCGGATAATCGTAAATTCTTCTATCCTGCAGTAGATGCATCTTTTGTGTTTACTGATGCGATAAAAGCACTTAAAGATAAAGACATCCTGTCATCAGGTAAGATCAGGGCAGGTATTTCAAAAGTATATACCGTACAAATAGGTGATTACTCCCTGCAATCAACATTTGGTACTGGAGCTGGTTTTCCTTACGGTACAACTGCTGGCTTTACCGTTGGCGATGCTGTTTACGATCCTAACTTAAAGCCTGAGCAAACTGTATCGAAGGAGATCGGTTTGGATTTGGGCTTCTTTCATAACCGCGTAACTTTAGAAACATCATACTATTTCGAAACAACAAAAGACCAGGAAATTGTAACTGGTATCAACACTTCAAGTGCAACTGGTTTTAGCAATGCTATAATAAACACCGGCAGCGGTCAAAATCAAGGTATTGAGGTTACTATTGCGGCTTCACCCGTATTATCTTTAAGTAATGGATTTAGCTGGAATTTGAGTGTAAATTATGCATATAATGAAAATAAAGCCACCTCACTATACCAGGGTTTACCGAACTTAAGCATTGGCAATAGCAACTATATTGTAGTGGGTGAATCATATCCCCGCTTGTTAGGTAACGATTATAACCGCGACTCAAAAGGCCGTGTAATTGTTAACCCTATTACAGGTTTACCAACTGTAAATAATGCGTTGGTGGATTTTGGACAAACCAACCCTAAAAACATATTAGGCCTTACTACCAGCTTTACCTACAAGCACTTTACACTTACAGGTACCGGCGAGTTAAGAACAGGTGCTGTGGTTTATAATGGTTTTGCAAGTACGCTTGATTTCTCAGGTGTAAGCTACACCTCTGCAGAAGCTGGCCGCGAGCGTTTTGTTTATCCAAATTCTGTTATCGAAACCTCACCCGGTGTATATACGCCAAATACAAATATCACTACTAACAATGGTGGCGGTGGCTTTTGGGCAGATGGTATACGTGATAACGTAATGTCGAACTATGTTACCAGCGCCGACTATTTTAAAATAAGAGAGTTATCGTTATCATACGATTTCCCTCAGTCATTATTAAAACAGACTGGCTTTATCAAAAAAGCAAGCTTCGCACTGGTTGGAAGGAACCTGTTCATGTTCAGGCCTAAATCAAACATCTATACCGACCCGGAAATTAACGTAGGTACTGATAATGCACAAGGTGTTAACAACCTGAATCAAACCCCTCCTACCCGTATTTATGGTTTCACACTGAGCGTAGGATTTTAATTATATATAGAAAATGATGAAAAAGATAATAACAATTGCATTTGTAGCACTTAGTTTAGGTGCCTGCAAAAAAGGGTTTGACATAAATGACAACCCCAATTCGTCAACAGATGCTTATCCGGGTTTGGTTTTAACCAATGCGTTAAATACCACCGCATCAAGCACTACAGGTTCATATGAGTTTTACCGCTTTGCATCGCCATGGATAGGTTACTGGAACTTTAGTGGTGCAATCTCCGGCTTTTTAGAGGAACGCAGCTATAACATTACCCCAAGTTATGCAGGTGCTACCGATACATGGGCAAACCTTTACAATAACCTGGAAGATTATGAATACCTGGAAACCCAGAGTAAAGTATTAGGAAAGCCTTATTTTGAAGCTATCGCCAAAACCATGAAGGCGTTTGATTATCAATACCTGGTTGATTTTTATGGTGATATTCCATATACCCAGGCACTACAGTCAACCAAGTTCATCAGGCCGAAGTATGATAAGGATATGGCTGTTTATGAAGATCTGGCAAAAAAGCTTGATACTGCTGCTACTCTTTTCAAAGCCAATATTGGTAAAGTTGCATCAACTGATCTTCCTTACGATATTATGTTTGGTGGCGATATGACCTTATGGGGCAAGTTTGCCAACACACTTAAACTGCGCATTTTATTAAGGCAAACAGAAATGTCAGGCCGTACTGATTATATTAAAAGTGAAATTGCAAAAATTAATGCTAATGGTTTAGGATACTTAACCGCAGGTGAAACAGCTAACGTTCAGCCTGGCTATTTAAACAGTAGCGGCAAGCAAAATCCTTTTTATTCATCATTTGGCTATGATACGCAACACAACCCACAAGGCGGGCACCAGTATTATCTGGCAGCTGAGTATTCAATTGATTTTTACCAAAACAACGATGACCCAAGGCTTGGAAGGTTTTTCTCAACAATTAACGATGGTGCCGGCACAACTTATGTTGGTCACCCATTTGGCCCTACTGCTACCGAAGCTGAAAAACCTGCATACATATCTGCTATTGGCCCGGGTTTAGTTAGCTATCCTGATGATGCATCAAGAGCACAACCTTTAATAACTGATTTTGAAAGCCTGTTTTTACAAGCTGAGGCTGCTGAACGAGGCCTGATAAGCGGCGATGCCAGAACATTTTATGAGGCTGGTGTTACCCAGTCATTTATTGCTATGGATTTAACTACCGACCAGGCTGCTACCTACTTAAGCACATCGTCAGTTGCCAATTGGGATGATCCGGCAAATACCGGCAGCGGAATTAGTGCTGAAGGTACCAGTTACGATGATAAGCTGATCTTGATCATTAAACAAAAATGGGCAGCTGCAAACGGCTTTAATGATATTGAATCGTGGTGCGATTATCGCAGGTTAGGTTTGCCGGCTGATATCCCAATATCAAACAACCCTGCAGCAACAACCAGGAAAATACCTGTAAGGATGCCTTATCCGCAGAGCGAATATAGCTACAACCCTGATAACGTTTTGGCAGAGGGTAATATAAGCCAGTTTACCTCGAGGGTATTTTGGGATGTTAAATAGTTAACTTTTAAAGATGAAAATGATGAAAAAGAATAATATAATAAAATACCTGCTGCCAATAGTTTTGGCTGGGGTGTTTACCTCCTGCAAGGATTCATACCCTCAGCCGGATTTTTCCACAGTGCCACCCATAATTGAACTACCTGTGGCATCGCCCGCAGGTGATGCAGGCGGGAATTATATGTCCGAAGGCATTACAGCCTCAGCTACCCCAACAGATATTTATATTATAGTGAATTATGCGGCACCAAATCCTAATACTTCCGATGTAACTGTTACCCTGGCTGTAGATTCAGTAGGCGCAAATTCTGTATTTGGAAAATATAAGGCGGTTCATGACACCATTCCTCCTCTTCCTGCAAATGCTTTTAGTTTAAGCAATACAGTTACAATCCCTAAAGGCGTGGGTAAGGTTGAATACCATATAAAGATCAATACATCAGCAATTCCTGATATTACAAAAACATATGCGTTGCCATTAAAAATTGTTAGCGCTTCAAGCGGAACAATAAGTGGTAATTTTGGAACACTAGTATTGCTTATAGGAGTTAAGAACGCATACGATGGTACTTATACCTTAACTGGAAATGTTACCAGAAACTCAGCTACTGGTCCGGATTTAAGTTTAGGAGGAAGTTATAAAGCGGGCTTAACAACCCATGTTACAACTTTAACATCTAATACCGACTCATTTACCCAATACTGGAGAGACGGCAGCGGTGTTGCCGGCATTGATGGGCTATATTTGACCGTAGACCCGGCGACTAATAAAGTTACAGTTGCTTCAACATCCAATGCTGTATTAAAGAATACCGACGGTTATAATAATCATTATGACCCAACTACCAAAACTTTCTACCTGGCTTTTGATTGGGGCGTGTCTCCAAATACGAGGCTGGCAGTTGACACTTTGGTTTATACCGGCCCATAAAAAATATTCCTCTTCTTAGTTCTTTATAATAATACAGTTATAGTTGAGTACTTGTTGTGAAGGCAACAAGTACTTTTTTATATAAGCCTTTTATAAACTAACCATATTAAATTAATGATAATATACCTTACAACTCCCGAAACAGGTTAGGGCTGATTAAAATATATCTGTTTCGGCAAGTGCGATGATAAATCCTTTTACTAAAATTATTATATTGGCAATACTTTAACTGATTAATAATTGTAGCTAATATTTTTTATATGAGCATTACTCCAAAACTTAACAATTTTGATTTGTCAATGATCGTTATTAGCCTGGTTGTAGGCATGGGTATTTTCGAAACGCCTGCACAGGTAGCACGCAATGTTAGCAACCCCTATTTATATTTTGGCGCCTGGATTTTTGGCGGCGCTATCAGTTTGTGCGGGGCACTTACTTTTGCCGAAATTGGTGCCCGCTACCCTACTACAGGAGGCTTTTATAAGGTGCTCTCCTACTGCTTTCATCCAGCTTTTGCTTTTATGATCAATTGGATAGTAGTGATCAGCAATGCTGCATCAGTAGCGGCGGTAGCCCTTATTGGAGCCGAATATTTAAACCCATTGATATTACCACCCGATTTGCAACACTCAATAGGAATTAAACTTATATCAATAGCTTCAGTGCTTATTCTTTACGGTAATAATTTATTTGGTATAAAAATGAGTTCAATGGCCCAAAACATATTTACAATTTTAAAAATTGGTTTGATACTGGTTTTATGCACCAGTATATTTAAAAGCAGTTCATTCACTCCTGTAAAGATGGTTACTCACCCCTTAGTGCAAACTACCTTGAGCGGATTTGGAATTAGCATGGTAGCCATATTTTTTACTTATGGCGGTTATCAGCAAACTATAAACTTTGGTGGCGATAGTATTAACGCTAAAAAAAACATACCTAAAGCGATTTTTATAGGAATGGTAACACTTATTTTCTTGTATCTTCTCATCAATTTTGCATATTTCAGGGCATGGGGATTGGAGGGATTGCGACAGAAACCCGCACTGGCTGCTACGCTTGCGGGCACTATTTCAGGTGATGTAGGATATAAGATAACTTCCTTATTGATGTTTATTTCTGTTATGGCATTTATTAATGTAAATATCATGTCGAACCCCAGGATATATTATGCTATGGCAGAGGATGGCGTATTGCCACAAAAATTTAAACAAGTAAATCAAAATACTCAGGTACAGGCGTTTGGGTTAAGTTTTTTTGTACTAACTGTAATATTAATATTACTATTTGTTAACTCATTTCAAAAAATCCTAAATTACGTCATGTTCTTTGATACCATCGGATTATCCTCCGCTGCGGCATCCATTTTTTTTCTGCGAAAAAAGACCCGGCATCTGGATAAAACGGGTATCTATACTATTAAATGGTATCCAGTGATCCCAATTTTATTTATTATTACTTACTGGTTTGTTACTATAACTATTTTTATTGCAAATCCAATGGCGGCCTTCATATGCCTGTGTGCATTCTTAACAGGGCTGATCATATATTTTACTACAAAAGCAAGTAAAAGCCCAATTAGCCCTTTATGATGGACCTTTCTTTTATACTTAATGAACTTGGCGAAGACAGAGACAACTACTATAATGCTGTATCTCCACCAATAATACAATCCAGCAACTTTATCTTCAACACAATTGCGGAGATGCGAAACGCAATGTCTTCTGAATTTGATAATAATTTATATTCAAGGGGACAGAACCCTACGCTTAATATACTTAGGAAAAAACTGGCTGCCTTAGATGGCGCTGAAGATGCTTTACTATTTTCAAGTGGCATTGCTGCCATAAGCGTGCCGCTACTTACTTTATTAACATCCGGCGATCACATTATAGCAATTGAAAATCCTTATAGCTGGACAGCTAAGCTTTTCAATGATTTTCTGCCGAAATTTGGTATCACCACTACATTTATAAATGGCTGCGATTTTCATAATTTTGAAAAAGCGCTACAATCACAAACCCGACTTATCTATTTGGAAAGCCCTAACTCATACAGTTATGAGATTCAGGATATAAAAAGCATTGCTGATCTGGCTCGTGAAAAAGGCATTATAACAATAATAGACAATAGCTATAGTACGCCTATATTCCAGCAACCTATAGCTATGGGTATCGACCTCGTAGCACAATCGGCCACCAAATATATCGGCGGGCATTCAGATGTAATGGCGGGTGTTCTTACAGGCAGTAAAGCAATCATTAAAAAGATTTTTGAACATGAATTTATGAATTTGGGCCCTGCTCTATCCCCTAATTCGGCATGGTTGTTATTAAGAGGATTAAGAACACTACCCTTACGCTTGCAACGAAGCTTTGAGAGCACGGAAATAATTATTAAATGGCTAAACCATCATCCGGCAGTTAAAGAAGTTATTTGGCCATTTAATGCCGATTTTCCGCAATTGGAACTGGCCCACCAACAAATGCAGGGTTGTGGCGGCTTATTCAGTTTTATATTAAAAGACAGCTCATTTGCTAAAATTGAACACTTTTGTGATCGGTTATCTCATATATCCATCGCGGTATCATGGGGCGGCTATGAAAGTTTGGTGCTGCCTGTTATTGCATCGATAACCAATCAGCAATATGATTCGCACAATAAACAGCACCAACTGATCAGAATGTATATTGGATTAGAAGACCCTGATTATTTAATTAAAGATATACAGCAAGCTTTTGCGCATATTCTTTAACATCCTTTTAATTAGCTATAACTGGTGATTTAACTGCTAAAAAAGAAAAAGCCCTGGCAGCAAGTACAGGGCTTTTGATTAATGAATTTCGCACTTATATAGTTTTGGCATAGGTATCACATAGCAGGTTCACCTAATAATTCCTCATCTATTTTACATGCAACTGGTATAATGAATATTTATTGCAAAACTATTAGATAAATTTTCAGATTCCGATCCTATATAATCGGCCGGATATTTTATTTCATTATAAAACCGTAAACGTAAAACTATGTATAATAATTTCTACCTGGCTATTGTTAGCTGGTGCGGTTTCCTGAAACAACCATAAATTCATATGAACTGGCATTGCCAGTGTGCTGATGGAATTAGGTGGATTACTGCAAGTTGCAGAAGTGATCTGATTAGTGTCGTCGCTTTGGAAACCTCCAAGCTTCTGAAAACAAACTGATGTTGCACTGTTTCGTTTAAAGCGTTGGGTAGTGTAAGTTCCCGTTAATGATGTACTATATGTTGTATGCCAATCAGTAGAGCTGGTTACGGTTTGAGCGGGATAGATAGTAAAATTGGTGTTATTAGCAGTACTGCTTCCAAATTTTGAATACTCAATATCCATTTCATCCCTGCCATCTACACCGGAATAATTAAACATACCGAAAACTACATTTTTATCCAGCGTATCAATGCGACCTTCCACATCCCACTGGTAGGTTCCATAGCCAAAACTTTGTGTGAAAATGTTCCTCAATAGTGATGATCATTTTCATAGTATAGTTTTAAATATTTAATTTACAATTCGGTGTGCGTGCGTGTATTTTCATTGTATCGTTTGTGAACTATTTAGCCACTTCCATCCCATCCGTCATCATCTCATCCTCAACTTTATTACTTAAGATAGCAGTTTTAGTGATCATTTGTTTTTTCTTCCAGTCCCCTTTTGCGTAAATAGCCAGAGTGATAAGCGCGGTAATGATAATTGAAACCGGAAAAGCCAGCCAGATCCCTTTTTCTGCCATGGTAGTATAGTGTGATAAAACATAGGCGATAGGAAATTGCAATACCCATTGTGATACCAGGGCAAGTATCATTGGTATTACCGTATTGCCGGTAGCCCTAAGTACGCCAACCAAACACAGCTGCAAGCCAAGGAATCCCCATGAAACGCAAGCGATACGCAGAAAGATCGCCCCACCCTTGATAACGGGCATATCTCCCGGCACAAAAAAAGCAATGATATGCGGTGCAAACGCATAGGCTATAATGCCAAATACAGCTAATAACGAAAAACCCAGAAAAGCACCCAGTTTGGCAATACTTACGGCTCGTTTCATATTCCCGGCACCTATATTTTGCCCCACTAAGGTTGATATAGCCATTGATAAACCCAGTGCAGGTATCATAATGAGTTGAATCAAATTAGAACCGGCACCATAAGCCGCAACCGTATTGGTACCGAAGTGAACGATCAGGAAAGTCATGGCTGTCATACCGATGGCCCTCATGGATTGTTCAATAGAGGATGGAAAACCTATTTTAAAGGCGCGTTTAATATGCACCAGGTCGGGTTTAAAATCGGCAATGTGTAAGTGAATATCGTGTTTACCTCTGAATAAAATAACAAAACCAATGATCAGCGCCAGACTTTGGGTAGATACTGTGGCCATTGCCGCACCTTTTACGCCCAGTGCCGGAATAAAGTGCCAGCCGAAGATAAAGAGCGGGTCGAGCGCAAAGTTCAGGATCACGGTGCCCAATACAATAAACACCGGTAAAACCGCCCGGCCTACACCCCTCATCACCGATTGAAAAACCATAAAGCTAAAGTTAAAAACCAACCCGATAAAGGAGATCTGCATAAAACCCAGTGCACCATCATAAACATTAGGTGCTACTCCAAGTGCCTTTAAAAAAAGCGGGCTTAATAAATAGCCTATAATAGCCAGAACCACAGATACTGATATCACCATCAGCAAAGTTTGCGCGGCCACATGGTTCACCATCTTTTGGTTACCCGCTCCGAAATATTGGGCGATTAAAATAGAACCTGCAATAGCCAGGCCTATGCCTAAAGCCATTGTAAGGAAAATAACCGGCGTACTTACCGATACCGCGGCAACGGCTGTACCGCCAAGCCTACCTACCCAAAAAGCATCCACCAACTGATAGGCGGCCTGTAAAATATTAGCCACCATAATAGGTATAGCCAGCTTTAATAACGAAGCAAGGATAGGCCCCTCCAGTAACATTTGTTTATTATTGTTTTTCATTTTAAGTGATATATCAACTATTTAATTAAAAAAATATTAAATTCCTTCCAGTTTATCCGCGTAACTTTTAACGGTTTGGAATGCTATTGCCCGTTCCTCTTCCGGAAACACTGATAGCGCATCATCCTCAGCCTTTCGCATCAATTGCTTAATGTGGGTGGCCAGCTTTTTCCCCTCGTCGCTTAAGTCGATATTATTCTTCCTTTTATCGCTACTATCCTGTTCCACTAAGAGCAGTCCTTTTTTTTGAAGGGCGCTGATGCTTCTTAAAATAGACGATTTATCGCGAAGTGTAATATCCGATAACTCCCTCTGCGACAGTGTGCCCTTATTTTGCAGTATAACCAGGATGGGTAATTGTTCCATTGGCAGTTCTATCCCCGCTTCTGTCATGAGCATAGTAGTTCGGCGAAAGATCGCTTTGCGCATCCGCATTACCTGGAAGAAGAAGCTATCAGAAATCATATTCATTGGAACAAAGGTAAATATTAGTTGATATATCACCTAATATATTTATCAAAGTGCCTTCTCATAAAAAAAGCTGACAATTAGATGATCCAAGGCGTATTGAAGCGTACTTCAAAATATTACAGCGATCCTATTCAGGTAAAAATAAATTAGATTAAAACGATTGTTAAACATTAGGCATAAATTGGAGCGACAACACTATAGTCATTAAAACTGGAAAACCCTTTTTTATTCAAAGAAAAAAAGATCCCGAAATAGCTTCTCCAGTCTTCAATTTATCTTTAAAGCTCTTTTTTTAACAAGATGTTTCCGTACTCGGTAGTAATAAAAACCTGAGTTCCGCCGCCATTTAGTTTCACAGCTAAATCGCCATTTTTTGAACTTTCATAGTTCAGTTGATGTGATGGTAAATCTGAATATACACGGTTATGGGTTGCTTTAAGATTTAAGGACGCTTTTAATCCCGGGGGAACGCAAAGGTTAACATCTGCATTAAGCGAAGCTATAAAAAGCAAAGGGCTGTTGTCGTGGCCTGCCTTATTCCAACGAACATGGCTGATGTTGATCACTTTTTTTAAATTGATGCCGGCTGAAGTTAAAGATAAAGGCCCGGATATGTTATTTATAAAAACTGAAGGAACATCTGCCGATATCATGAGCTCTCCGTATAGACCGGTAAGTGAAAGCATTGATTTGGGGAGATGGGATACAAACTGCAAAGAAAAATGCGTTCGTTTGGGTAGTTGTATGGTTATATCATTTGCATCCGTAGTTTGCAAGATCATTTCTATCATCCCGTTGTTTTCTATGATCCTGGGGGCAAAATCTGCAGATGTACTTTTATGTATTTGCGCAGCTAAGGCAGAGATATCGTGGTAACCATTTATTGGGCCAGTGCTTGTATCATTCTTTCCGGTAATTAACAGTTCGCTCCCGTCATACCCGTTTATATGAACGGATGCATCCTGAAGAATAATTATTTTTAATAATTTTAGTTCTTTGCATTTCAGAGAAAAATGGAATGGCTTGACAGCATCTGCTAACAAAGTTCCAAAACAGGCGCAAACCAGCAATATTGTAATGTTAAGCGATTTCATGGTTTTATTGTTGTATTATTTTCATGTTTAAGAAAAATATCTCCGGAATCACTTTCTAAAGCTATTCCCATGCCTCCGCCATTCATAACAAGCCCTGAGTCAAGCACTTTATCGGAATATACCTTCCCTTTATCTTTGGTTATATAGAAATACGCTTTTAAATCCGGAGGCACCGTAATATCAATAGTTGAGGAATGCGAACGAATTAAATAAGGATGATTGTGAAAGGACCACTGTGCGGTGTCGCTCCAAAATATATGCTTAACACTTATTTTACCGTATTCATCGGATATTGCGAAAGGCCCCGTTAACCCTTCAATTTCCAGCTGGCTGAAATAAGCAGCAATCTGCACCGGGCCTTTATAGTTTTTCACTTTGAGCCTGCCATCTGAAGCGGTAGTATTAAATTCGAGGTCAAGCAGCGGGATATGGTTAGGGATCAAAATTTTTATCGACCGGCAATTTGTAATGATTTTAATATTGTTGAACACAAAATTATTCGCTCCAGTGCTTAGCTTGCTTTGATAGGTGATCGAGCTGTCGTTACTGTTCCTGTTATCAGCCAATAAATTCATTTTTGATAATGTATCGTCATCTGCCTTTTTCGGACTCACTAATATGTCTACTCCATCATAGCCTTCTGCATCAATAAAGGCCGCATCCGAGTAAATAACGATTTGATTAGATCTGGATAACGGTATTTTTAATGATTGTGGAGTACTTTGCGCGGACACTCGGGTTGTTAAAGCAGTCAGCACAATTAAAAAAATAAGTTTTTTCATGGTACTTTAATTTAGAAATTCTTCAATGCCAAGCCGGATCTGCCCCTGCGTATGATAATCTGTATTACTGTTTTGCAAAAGAGCCAGCATTCTTGGTATAGCTTCTTTGGATTTTTCAGAAATCAATATGTTAACTACAGCCGACTGCACTGTACCCTGCAAAGAAGGCAATGCGTCAATAAGCAGATGCTGTACTTCAAAAGAATCAGCCTTGGGCTGAAGTATATGCAATATTGCTAACTGCACATTAGGGTCAGGATCGCGTTTCAACAGTGAATCAAGTTCCTTTAGGTAGTTTGCGTTTAGCTCCCGCTCGCCAATATATAGTACAGCTGAAATTCGCTTTGACGAATAAGCAGATCTCAATTGTGCCATCAAGGGTAATTCCTGGTTTACGGAATCCTTTTTTCTTTTTTTAGGGGCCCGCACCACGTACACCTTTATAAACCGGGTTTTAACAGGCCCTGGTTTAGTGATCTGAACGGTTCTATATTTTATCACTTCCTGTGGATGCACGGAATATTTTCCCAGAAAAAATGCCAATATAAAAATGAGGGCGGCGGCTACCGAAGACAGCCAATATATCACAGGACGCATCATACTAACTTTCCCTTTTAGTGGCCTGCTTTTTTCTTCATTTAAAAAAGAATAGAAATTTGTGTCCATTTCGTCAACAACTGTCCGCTCAGTTGGCAACTCAAGCGCATCCCAGGCCAACAACAGTTCATTCATTTTTTGCCTGGCTTTTATATCATTTTCAAGTATGCGCTCAAACTCAACTCTTTTTTTTTGCGTCATGCCGCCATTAATGTAATCAGCCGCCAAATTTTCTAATTCATCATCTTTCATAGCTAAACAAATTTTAAATAGGCATCTCTTAACATTTGAATTGCCCTGTATACCCTGGTTTTGATAACGCCTACTGAACATTGCTGTAATATTGCAATTTCATCATATTTCAACCCCCAAAAACGACTCATAATTAATACCTCCCGATATTGCTCAGGCATCATTTTTATTATTTCATACAATAATTTATAATTATCATTTTCAGTTTCACAGGTAACATTTAGCGCATGATCCAGCGGCCTGTGATTGTGTTTAAGCTGCGATACAAACTCGCTTTTTTTTACATTCGCAGCAATTGCATACAGCCAAGTCTTGAAATTCGCATCATCCTTAAAAGATTCTTTGTATTTGATCATTCTCATAAATACTTGTTGTACATTATCCTTACTTGCTTCCTGATCGTTAAATGTTTTGTAGATGAAATAGCGGTATAGCACTATCTTATATCGCTCGTATAGGATACCAGCTTTATCAAGGTCGCCATTCTTTACACATATCATCAGGATTTCGTCTGTCATAACTTATTACAATATGGTATATCTGAAAATTTGAGAAAGGTCACATAGCAATGAAAATATTTTTTTAGGCTTTGTTCATTACTTTTTTTTGCAAACCACGTGAGCAAGTTGAGCTTCGCATGGGCAAATAAATTCAGCTGCCTGTCAGAATGCCGGCATTAATCAACTGCTTGAGATACAGTAGAATATTCGATAAGATACTGAAATCAAGATGAAGTTTCAATAATCTGGTTAAAAAGATAAGGTTTAGGTTCTTTATATGCATTGGTAACAACGCATATAAAGAGTTGTAATTAATTGTATCTCCTTACGAAAACAAGTAAAGTTCTAAAAAACACACGATATGCCGTGCAATCATGTTATTTAGTAAGCATACGAATGCTGCCACCTGTTTTAAAAAGTTCATGCGGCACAAAATAGCCCTGGATGGTTTTACCGTTAACCTGTATAGCCTTCATATTCCTGCTTTTGCCTGATTTTGTAATGGTAAGTAATTTATCGCTACTGCTCTTCCATTTTACCTGGTCGAACAGCGGAACGGTTACAATATATTTCGGATCGGTTGCCGAGAAAGGATATAGACCCAGCGAAGTAAATACATACCACGCCGACATTTCGCCTGCATCGTCCATACCACTTAATTCTAATCCCTTATCCCCTATCCCGTAAAGGTTATTCATAATATAATCGAGCCGCTGTTGCGATTTTTCGGGCTTACCGATGAAAATATATGAAAACGGAGCTTCATGGTCGGGCTGGTTGCCCTGGCAATATTGGCCTATCATGGTTTCTACGTTCCTTGCTATATAATTAGGGTTCCATGGAAGGGTGAACAACGAATCCAGCTTGGCCTCAAAGTTCTTCGGACCTCCATACAACTTAATCAAACCGGGTATATCATGCGGCACATAAAAGGAAACCTGCCATGCGTTTGCTTCGCGATACATGTATTCATAATATGGATATTGCGGATTGAAGTTTTTGACCCAATCGCCATTTTCCAACCTGCCCCGCATAAAACGTGTAGATGGGTCGAAAACATTCTTATAGTTTTTGGAGCGTGCCATCATTATACGGTAGTTAGCGGTATCACCCAATTTCTTGGCGATCTGGGCTACTGAATAATCATCGTAAGCATATTCCAACGTAGTTGAAACCCCAGCGCGCCCTTTAGTTTCCACTACAGGGTTTGCCACATCCGGGTCTGAGATAAAGCCTTTTTGAATATATTCGGTAATGTAGGGTCTTGTGCCTCCGGCGATATTGGCATTCCTGAGCAGTAGCCGGTAAGCGTCTTTTATATCAAAATCACCGATACCTCTCAGGTAAGCGCCCGATATTACAGATGCGGCATGATCGCCGTGAAAGAATGTGGGAATAAAGCCAGTTTTATCACCGACATCTATCATCGATTTTATTTCATCAACAGCCACTTTAGGTGCCATAAGTTCCAACAGCACATCTTTATTGCGATAAGTATCCCATAATGATGGCACCGTATAATAATCGAAATCACCTTTTATTACCTGTCTTTTCGCGTCGGTATATTCACCATTAACATCGCTACGCAAGGCAGGCCACAGGAACGATCTGTATAAACAAGAGTAAAACATTCGCTTTTGTTTATCATTACCGCCTGTTACCTGGATATTTGACAGCAATGCCTCCCATGTGCGGGTAGCCTGCTGACGGATATCGTTAAATGTTTTGTTGCCTATCTCAGTTTCGAGGTTAAGTTTTGCATTGGCTTCGTTTACAAACGACAGCCCAATTTTCAACTCAACCGGGCCGTTTCCGCCATCTGCCAGGTGAATCATGGCATAGCCATTGTGTTTACCCATGGCTACGGTATCGAGCTTAGCTATTTTAGCATTCAGTTTTGCGTAGAAATACACATTTTCGCCATCCTGAAAACCTTCTACCGTATAATCATCCACCTGCTTTATATACCATGTATTTACCCGACTGTTAGCCTTTGACAGATCAAAAAGTATCTGGCGGTTAGTGTTATTCTTATACTCATATTTGTGATAGCCGCACCTGAGTGTAGATGTTAGACTCACGTTGATATTATAATCCTTCAGGTATACCTGGTAATAACCCGGCGCCGAACTTTCATTATCATGACTGAATCTTGAACCGTATTTACCCGGTTGATCCGTTTGACCTGACACAGGCAATATCGGGATATTACAAAGGTTCCAGTGACCTTTATTGGTATGAGCGAACCCGTAAATTACAGTATCTTCATACTGATAGCCCGCGCCCGAGCCAAAAGCTGTGATGGGGCTTAACTGCACCATAGCATTTGGTACCGAACTGCCCGGAAACACCAGCCCTGCCCAGGAGCGCCAGCCGTCGGGTAATTTATAGCCCAGTATTTTTGGATCAGTCATCGGCGCGGTGCCGATGAACGTATTTACATATTTGGTATAGCTTTCGGGTTGCTGCGCTTTAGTGAAGGAGTATGAAGCCAGCATCACAAGCCCTATAAAAGCCGGGATGATCTTAGTTTTCATTTCTGGTAATTAAATATAAAAATACTGAACGTTCGCCGCTTAGGTTAATCAACTATTTTATTGAATTTTCCCATCGGCCTTTAGTTTTGCTGCAGCTTCTATCATTATTACACCACTTAACTGTGTAGTAAGGTCAATACTATTGGTTGGTAATTGAGCCCAGTTTGAATTAATAAGCAGCGACGGCCTGGCAATACCATTATAGTAAAGCGTTTGCGCGTTCCTTTGTAAAAAGGTAGCATATTTGGTACGATCGGATTGATCAAGATCGGATAGTTCAACAAGTTCTGTCATATAACGGGCAGCAACCCCTTTAAATAATCCCGCATCACCCTGACCCTCGTCTTTTAAAATACCGTTAGTAGTCAAATTGGGGTCGGCAATTTCGTTATTGGCAACCAATATGGCATCCTGCAAGTATGATGCATCCTTGGTACAATTATAAAGCTCAACTGCTGAGCCTATGAATAATCCCTGGTTATAGGTAAATTCCCAGTAATCCACCTTACCATCCTGGTTGCGGTTAATGCCATCATAAACAATACCGGCACTGGTAACCAAATTAGTTTTCATCCAGGTGTAAAGGCTTTTAGCAAGAGTAAGATCAGCAGCATTATTCTGCAGCTCATACATCCTGGCAGCCAGGATAGTAGCATTACCTGTTGACGGGATATTTTTGTAATACAACTGTGTTCGTTGCCAAGATATACCGCCTCCGGCATTATTATTATATCCGCCCTGTATCTCCGTATAAAGTATTTTCGCTACAGTAAGATAATCGGCATCACTTGTGGCAGTATATGACCGCATACTGGCATTAGCGAGCCAGCCCATGTCATCATAAAACTCGTTTGGATATGCGCCGCCATTTTGAACTTTTATACCATTTAGCAGGGCTTTCATACGCGCGGTGTACTGTGTGTTCTTTGTACGTAAAAACCCATCGAGTAAAACATCAAGCACATGCGCCTGCGGCCAGTAGTTAAAAGTACTGGTACCCGAACTATTTGCGATGTAATAGTTGCTGTTCGACGATATATAGGTATCGTGTGTAGCCAGCTGCAACGAATCTGCAAGCAGCGCGTAATTGTACACAAGCGGCTTGGTAGTTACGGTTGTATCGCTTGATTTAGTGGTCGGGCCCGGATCATTTTTTTTTGAGCACGAAGTTGCTAATATTATAATAACAGAAAACGAAACAATTGCAGATCGATAAAAAAATATGTTTTTCATAGGTAAAAGTATTTAAAGGGATATAGCTGGTTAAGCTATATCCCTGGGATGTTACTATTGAGCAGTAATGCTGTTAGTGTAGTTTAATAACAGCGGACTGAAGTTTACATTCACGTTGCAGCTTTTGCCATTATTGCTTGGCAATATTTTAAAGCAATAATTAAACTGTGAATTATCAACCGCATACATGTAGTAGTACGATGCCGGTGTAGCGGCACTTGGGTCAGGGTTATCTGAATTAGCGCTGCCATACCATTCTGTTGACTGGTTGCCCGCCATATCCTGCACTGTAAACTGGTATTTGTACCGGCTGTCCAAACCATAAGATTCCTGCGGAATGGTGATGGTTTGCCCGTCAGCCTCCCACTGGCTGTTACCGATGTATGGCAGTGTAAACCACACCTTGTTATCTGGTGCGGAGAAAATGCCTACCGAAACTATTTGAGTAAGGATGGATGCCGCGTTACCAAAATCAAGCGAGATACGGTATACAGCTTTATTGCCTGTTACCGTAGTGCTGCCATTCAATACAATATTAACATTGCTTTGGATTGAATAAGTAGTTGGCGTACCGCTTGTATTATCAACCAAACTATAACTACCAGGCTGTAGCGAGGTGTAAAGTTCAAACACGCCGTCGCTTACCCTTTTAAACTGGATAGCTTTTGACAGATCTGTTCCTGCTTCTGTAGCTGAACCTGTAAGATAAATAGCGTTTGGTACTGTAGCAAAACCAGCTGGCCTTGTTACCTGTAGTGTGTGGCTAACTTTACTAACTACGTTGTTGGTTACCTTCGAGGTTATAACCGCCCATTTCAGCGTGCCACTTGCCAGTGCGCCAACACCTGCCGCAGCCGCTATAGTATTTAGCTGTTTTTGCGTAATGGTAGCTTGCGACTGCACACCCGATCCATCGGAAATTACTTTAAAAACAGGTTTGCTAAAATCGCCATCAGCCTTATCAAATGCTACCTCGTAAAGTACGAGGTCATTATTAGGAGCCGGAGCCCATTTAAATACTACGCTTGCCCCGGTTGTAGGTGCAATTACTATGCTTGTATCATTGCCCGGCGCCTGGATCGTTGTGACAGGAGTAACACCTGTGTTGAGCGTTTTGACATCTTTTTTACAAGAGGTAAAAGCCATGGCAAATACCAGCGCCACTAAGCTTAATAAAAATATCTTTTTCATTTTTTTATCAATTGATTATTAATAGCCTGGGTTCTGCGTTAAATTTTTATCCAGGGTAACCTCATTGCTAGGTATCGCCCATAAATAATCCCTGTTGGGGTTAAACTGTCTTTTTTGCGCCCTGATGAAACCATTATCTGTTGATGCATCACCCGAGAACTGTGCACCGTGTGCATAGCCGTTCATCACAGTTTCGGCTGTTTTCCATCTGTGGATATCATCGGTCCGCAAACCGCCTTCCATTGCAAGCTCAACCCTTCTTTCGCGCATGATGATGGAGGTAATGTCACCGCCCGGGTAGTTAAGTGCGCCGGGATCGGTAAAACCAGCGCGTTTACGCAACGCACCGATGGTTTCATCCCATATGGCTGCATTCATTTGCCCAAGGCTGTTTTTGGCTTCGGCATAATCCAGCAATACTTCAGCATATCTGATAAGGTGCAGGTTTAAGCCTGATACATAGTTTACTTGTGCTTTTGGGTCGAAATATTTGCGCCAGTAATAACCGGTAGGTGATGTACTTTGCCTGCTGGCAACATATTCGTCAGGGCCATTTGGGTTAGCCGCATTGTCTGACGGGTCGCTGCCTGGTTTTATGTAGATAGTTTTGCTGCTGCCATTGGCGCCCCCCTCAGCATCCCATTTATAACCGTCATAAACTACAGTGGCGGTAAGGCGCGGATCGCGGTTTACGTACGGATTAGTGGCATCATACCCCGACCCGGCATCGGTTATTCCTTTGCCGTTCAGCATAATGTAGTCATTAACCAATTCCTGGGTAGGTGCCATTGCATTTACCCTTCCCCCTACTGAAACTGGTGCAAAATCCCAGAAATCTTGCCATGTACGTGTAGTGAGCGGGACGTATTGTAACGACAATATACTTTCGTTATTGGTTTTGTTTATCGTTGGATCGCTGAAAAGATCGGAATAATTTGAAACCAATGCGTAGGTGCCGTAATCAGCCTGGTCATTTATCAGTTTTTCACAAACTGTAACTACATCCTGCATCCTGTTTCCCTGATAAAGTAATACCCTGGCCTCAAGCGCCAAAGCAGCGCCTTTGGTTATCCTTCCGTTTTCACTCGCCGGCAATTTGTCTTTCGATGGCAGATCGGGTATGATGGCATCCAGTTCAGAAAGTATAAAGGCTACTACAGTGGCTTTAGGGCTGCGCGCGATTGTTTTGGACTGATCCTGCGTGATATCCGTATTAATCAGCGGCACATCCCCATACCATTTAGTTAAGTTGAAATGATTGAATGCCCTGATAAATCGGGTCTCAGCGATCATCCTGGCAACGGTATCCTTGGGCAACGTGGTATTTTGGCTGATATTGGCCAAAAAATCATTGCAGGATTTTATAGTTGCATAATAACTACCCCAATCATTTAAAAATTTGGCGGTTTGAGCTGTCGCTGTTCCGCTGGCTATAATGTTAAGATCGCCGGTTAAGGCAACTGCGTTATCCGATAGGGCTTCATTATTAAAGTATAAGGTATGACCAGCATTGCTGTACATTATGCTATAATTGTTATACAACGCATTGTAAACATTGGCGTCTATCTTCCAGAAGGTAAGGTTGGTAAATTCGTTGGTGGGTGCAATGTTCAATTTCCTGCACCCGGATACAACCACCGTTACAGTCAATGCCGTTATGAAGATTTTTATAATACTTTTCATGTCTGTATCTTTAAGTGTTGTTATTGAAATGAAATATCCATACCGCCGCCATAAAATATTGGCATCAGGTAATTACGGGCACTTGTTGAAGATGTAAAACCCACATTGTTTCCGAATTCTGTTGTTTCAGGATCCACAAATTTCAATTTGGTTAAAGTGGCGAGGTTTTGACCTGTCAAGTACACTCTAAGTCTCTTTATGCCGAGTTTATCAATAAACCTGTTTGGTATGGTATACCCAATAGTTAAATTTTTAAGCCTTGCGTAGGCCGCGTTAAACTTAAACAGGTCAGACCCATTCTGCCAGTTATTGGTATTTGATGGTGAACCTGATACATCAAGCCTTGGGAAACGGGCATTGGTATTATCCGGTGTCCAAAAGTCGGTTTGGTGGTCATAAAGTGTAGCGCCATAATTGCCCTGGTATGGCTCAACCAGTTCACCCCTTAAAAACTCGTCCCTTTTACCTACACCCTGAATGAACATGCTAAGGTCAAATCCACCATAAGCTATACGGTAGGTAAAGCCGAAAGTATAACGAGGGAATGGGTTACCCAGTTCGGTTTTATCGCCGGCATCAATTTTGCCATCACCATTCAGGTCTTTGAATTTTACATCGCCCAGACCAACAACCGCGCCCACGGGTTTCGGATAGTTTTGAAGCTGTGATTGATTTTGGAAATAGCCGTTAGTTTCATAACCATAGTATTCGGTTATTGGCGACCCCACTTGCCTGATCAGCTGAAAAACATCCTCATTGTATATTTGCTGGGTTGTATTATTGGTAAGTTTTAACAAAGTATTCTGGTCATCTGCAATGTTACCGCTGAAGCTTTGGGTCACTTTACTGCTCCTGAGCGTATAGGTCAGCTCAAGCTCCCAGCCCTTATCTCTAACCTTAGCCACATTTGCATCAGCTGGCACTGCGCCAAATAATGCTGGAACATCGGTAGGGACTTGTAATATATCACTTGTTACCTTATTAAAATAGTTGAATGAGCCTGTTAGCTTATCGTTGAACAAACCAAAATCAAAACCGGCATTAAATGTTGCAGCCCTTTCCCATGTCACGTTAGGGTTTGATTGGTTAGTTCCTGCAGCGCCAACCAATGTATTATTAAAGCCATAGGCTCCGGCATAATTGAAATAAGTGGTTTGATACTGAAAGTTGCTCACATTCTGGTTACCCAATACACCGTAAGATGCCTTTATTTTCAGGTTAGTAACTGTCTTTTTTATAGACTGCATAAACGATTCGTCAGATATTGTCCAACCACCATTTACAGAAGGGAAGAATCCCCACCTATGGCCTTCGGCGAATTTGGAGGAACCATCCTCACGGAATACAAAGTCAAGGAAATACCTGTTCTTGTAATCATAATTAAAGCGACCAAACGCTGAAAGAAGGCTATTCGCGTCGACCCCTATATCGGTTGATGAAGATGTGTTTATGATCGTACCTGTAGTAGGGATACCCAGCAAAGGGTCGGTATAGCTTTCGGACAGGTTGAAGCCCCTTGAATTATAATCCTCGCTTGATACACCGAAGGTTCCGTGAAAATGGTGATCTTTCAGGCTTTTATCATAGTCTAGATAAACCTGTGTGTTAAATGTATAGGTTTTAGTATTGCCATCGTTTACCGCATTATCGTTACCCGATACGCCCTGTGGTATATAATTCACTTCCAGATCACGGTAAAAACTGCCATTATTATCGAGCGTGCCGCCAAATACGCCGGTCAGCTTCAAATCTTTGGTGATGCTTAGCGTACCATTTAAGTTACCGAAGACCTCATCATTGTCGGTTTGGTTATAACCGCCCTTTTCAAGTATACCAAGTTGATTAAATTGGGATGAAACCGGGTTTGTGAGATAGTTGCCCTGTGCATCTTGAAAATTATAGTTCGCAGGTACACGGTTGGCATCGGCGAAAATGTTATTATCGCTTGATGTATTTGTTTTGTTACGGGTTTTGGTGTAATTCAATATAGCGTTGAACTTAAACTTGCCAATAAGGGCGGTTTCGTTTATGCGCAGGTTATATTTTTGGTAACCAAAATCAGGACCTGAACCTCCATTTCCAACAAAATTGCTCATCTGGTTTAAATAACCAGCACCTATAAAGTAAGAATTGGTTTCGCCACCGCCTGTTACATTAATGTTTTGTGACAATTGCGGCGCATCGTGTAGTAAATGGTTAATATCCCAGGTTCCGGTACCTTCATCGGCCAATTGCTGTATCTGGTCCGGGGTATAAGCTGGTGGCAGGCCCGAGTTAACCAATGCCTCGTTTTTATAATAAGCATTGTCAGCCGCACTTACCTTATGCACCAGGATATCAGGCACCTGAGTACCAAATAATCCATCGTATGTAATAACTGGTTTCTGGTTAAATTTCCCGCTTTTTGTGGTAACCAATATAACCCCATTGGCTGCTCTTGAACCGTAAATAGCCGCCGAACCCGCATCTTTTAGTATGGTAACGCTGGCAATATCATTTGGGTTAATGGTATTTAAACTGGTGCTTGCCTGGGTTACTATACCATCAATAACCACAAGTGGGTCATTATTACCTGTTGTACCTACACCGCGTATATTTACAACCACATTGGCTCCCGGATCAAGCGCATTTTGCTGGATGATAAGGTTAGGTGACTCGCCCTGGAGTGCCTGATACGGACTCATGACCGGTTTGTCAACAATATCCTTTGCACCTACTGTACTTACGGCACCGTTAATGTTTGCTCTTTTTTGCGTACCGTAACCTACAACTACCACTTCATTCAGGTGTGAATTTGCCTCGTGCAGCATTACGTTAATCACAAAACCGTTTACAGCAACTTCGCGCGAAGCGTAACCAATTGATGAAAATATCAGCACGGAGCTTTGATTTGCTACTGAGATGCTATAGTTTCCGTTTTGATCGGTAGCCACCGCGTTAACGGATCCTTTTTCTTTAATAGTAACACCGGGGATACCATAACCAGTAGAATCGGTTACCTTACCCTTTACAATTACAGCCGCCAGAATTTGTACAGGGGCTTCTTTTTTGGTGATCAGTATAGTGGTGTTCCTGATGGTGTATGAAAGCGGCTGGTCTGCAAAACATACGTTTAATGCTTCTGCCAGCGACATGTTTTTCACATCCAGCGACACGAGCTTGGCCGTTTTCACATCGTCCGCATTGTACAGGAAATCATAACTGGTTTGATCCTGTATTTGCTTAAACACCTTGACTATGCTTACTTTTTGGACATTCAAGGTAACTTTTTGTGCATACGTTGCCGCGGAAACCTGCAAAAAAGTGGCCGCAAGCAATATAACAGTAAGCTTCATAATGAGCAGGGGTTTATAAAGGTAGCGGTAATGCCTGCTACCTTTTAAATCGGTAAAAGTTTTGTACATTTGATTGTTCGATTAATTATTTGATTGTGTGAACTACAACTTTTAATTATCCGGCATTAAAGCCAGGTACGCGCCAACGTCCCTGGTTTCTTTTTTTATGCGGATAACTGTTTTGAGAAAGTATCATTTTACTTCATAACAGTGATCCTCCTTTCCTGTATTTTAAAGTGTATTTTTCCGATCATTTCGAGGTATTCCAATAACTCGTTTATATTTTTCGACCGGTAATAGCTGCCGCCAAATTGCTGATCATTAAGGTCGGCAGCATAGTAAACATCAACATTGTACCAACGGGATACCTTTTTCATAATACCCGTGATATTATCATTATTGAAAATAAAGTAGCCGTTTTTCCAGGCCATCGCATCCTCTATATTAGCATCAGATACTTGAATATTATCGGCAGTATGGTTAACAACTGCTTGCTGTCCCGGTTTTATTATCGATACCGACTTGTTTTTTGAAACCTGTACAGATCCTTCAAGCAATGTAGTGGTAATGGCATCATCGTCGCCATAGGCAGATATATTAAAATGTGTGCCCAGCACCCTTACCTGCACATCATTCATGCTAACATAAAAAGGCTTGGCTTTATTTTTTGCCACTTCAAAATAGGCTTCACCGGTGAGTTTAACACGGCGCTCATTGCCTGAAAATTGTGTTGGATAAGTAATTGACGATGCCGCATTCAGCCAAACCTTCGTGCCGTCGGGCAACACTACCTGGTACTCGCCGCCCCGAGGGGTGGTTAATGTGTTATAGCCAATTTCGGTTTCAGGGCTTGTTGATTTGGCATCATAAACTATTTGCCCCTGGGTGCGCTTAACTATCTTATTCCCTCCTACGTTAGCCAATATGCCGTTTGCCGCGTTTGCAAGTACAATAACTTTACCGTTAGCCATAGTTAGGATAGCCTTTTGCCCACCGGGAAAAATTTGTGTTGAATTATGCTTTGCCGCAAGTTTATCTGCATTCTCCTTTATATTCCGCTCCCTGATAACCAACAGGCCTGCTGTACAAAATATTAGGATGGCTGCTGCCGCTCTAAACCATGCGCGTTGATAGATTTTAACAACCTTATGCTGATCAACATCTGATTCATTACTGACTTTGGTGAATTTGGGATCGCTTTTGATCCGGTTCAAAACATTTTCAGACTGCTTTTTGCTGAACACCGCCCCTGAATCGAGGTTAAGCATTTCTTCGTCAATAGCTTGTTCAACAATGTCCTGATCTGCAATTTTCAGGTAGTCTAACAACTCCTTATAATCAGACGGACTTATCGTATCATCAAAATATTGGCGCAACAAGTCGTGCAGCTTATCTACGTTCATGGTTATAATTGGTTATAATTCCCAGGTCAGGGATTTAATAACAGAACACGCCAAAACGCCGATAGGACTACCTGAAAAGAAAAAATATTTTTATAGCCAGAAACTCAGGGCGATAAAGAAGATCAGGTCGGAGTATTTGAGGCCTAATTTTAAAGTCTTAAGCGCATCAACCATGTGATTTTTTACCGTATTTTGTGAAATATGCAGTTGTTCAGCTATTTCCTTATGTGATAAGCCATCAACCCTGCTTAATTTAAAAACAAGCTGCTGCTGGCGCGGAAGCTTTTGAATGATCTTTTCAGTATATTGTTCCAGATCGTGCACGAGCACTTCTTCCTCAGTTTCGTTGTGCATGTCTGCAGCAAGCGGCAATACATTTTCTGAAAGCTGCACCGACCAGGCATTGTGCCTGAGGGTATTTAACGACAGGCGCTTGGCAATAACGAATAAATACAGCCATACATTACCCGTTGGGTCAAGTTGCCCGCGCCCCAACCACAACTTCATGAATGTTTCCTGTACTATCTCTTCGCTCTGCTGCTTATCCTTCAAAAATTTAAATGCAAGCCGGTAAACTTTCGCACTATATAATTCATACGCGAATGTGAATACAGACTCATCGCCTGCTATCAATAGCTTAATACTCTTGTTGTCAAGAAATTGATCGTTCACTTTAACTTAATATAATTGGTGCGTTAAATTTATAAACTATTATTGTTTATATAAATTTAAATGAAATAAATATTATAATATATATATCATTTAAATTTCTTCATTTGTCGGTATTTAAGCAACTTTAATTTTTATTATCTCATTCTAAACGTTGTAACATATATGTGCCGCATTATTTTTTTCACCGATGCTATACTTTATTGATCCTTCCTTAGACAGATGTTACAGTATTTTCGATTAACCTACTTTGTTGATAATTACGGGTTATAGCAGTAGCGTTGCTCTTTTTAGATTGTCACGTCCTAAGAAAGGTTGACTATTATTAATGATATAAAGTTGATAAAAACTCAAACATCCACCAAAGATGTTTGAGTTTTTTTATAGGTTTTTATTTTCATGGTATTTTGTTGATGCATTTGA